>Ga0078972_1000761_pt1 | contig 132306 bp, 137 predicted proteins | sample YelNatPaOPGAMG01_FD_67568 | JGI IMG/M metagenome (GOLD analysis project Ga0078972, IMG submission 67568) | Hot spring thermophilic microbial communities from Obsidian Pool, Yellowstone National Park, USA - OP-RAMG-01 (SPADES assembly) (version 2) | ecosystem: Environmental > Aquatic > Thermal...
GTCCCCGTCGGCGGGATCATCATCCTGCTGCTGGTTCGGTTCTTTGAGGCCCTCGCCCGCAAGTTCTCCGATGTCTTCGGGGCAGTCAAGTCCTCCCTTCGCGACCATCTCCACCACATCGTCGGCGTCATCGTCATGATGGCGGTCATGAGCGTGATCTACGTGGCTCTGGGAAAGCAGGCCCCTGACTTCTGGGTCGGGTTCCTCGGGATGCTGCTGAACTACGTCGGGATCGGCGGGGGCGGCGTGACCCTGCCCGCCTACGCCAGCGAGGCCCGGCCGGCCGGCCCCATCACCGAGACGCTGGGTGAGTTCTACACCAACACCCTTCTCACCGTGGTCGTGGTGATCCTGATCCTGCTGGCGCTGGCGAAGTTCGCCTGGTCGAGGAAGAACTGGGAAATCCTGGTCTTCGCCTGGCTGATAGTTCTCCTCGCGATGGTCTATCCGGGCAAGGGGATGGCCAGGTTTGTTCGTGAATGGTGGCCCCTGGTGCCGGTGCTCGCCGGCGCCGGCTTCGCCGTCCTCATCAAACTCATCCGGCGGGCCTACTCCACGCCGTCCCTGGGCTGGCTGAAGGAGGCCGAGGACCCCCTCGCCGTGACAGCCCTGGTCGTCATCTTCGTCAGTCCCTTCGTCCTCAACGCCTACGCCTCCGCGGCGGCCACCACCCCCCCGCCCGATTGGTACGGGCAGACGGGGCTGAACAGCGCTTTCATGGATTCCTTCACCTGGCTCCGGGAGAACACCCCCGAGAACGCGGTGGTCGCGGTGGAGTGGTCCTACGGGCACCTGCTCACGGGAGTCGCCAGAAGGCCCGCGGTGGTTGACGGCGTCGAGACAAGGGCCGAGGCGGGCACCTGGGAAAACAAGCCAGGGGTAAAGCCCCCCGATTACATCTACACGGTGGAGGACTCGACCGGAAAATTCCTGAACCAGCACTTCACCATCAACGGCAGGCGCACCGACATCCAGAGGTTACCCGGGCTGGGTTCCGACGAGGAGATCGCCTTCTACCTGGAGACCTACCGCGACAACTACGGCGTCAAGATCGATTACCTCATCACCCACGTCTTCCAGGTCTACAGCATGCTGGATGTGGTCCTGGCCGAGAGCGGCGAGCGCAGCCAGTCAACGGGGTTTGACAACCAGCTGATTTTCAGGTTCGGGGAGGAGAACGTGGCCCTCGATGTGAATCACCTGGACGCCTACGTCCGGGGGGAGAATGGCGAGAGGCACTATGCCGGGGTGGTGATCCTCTACTACGACCAGACCGGCGGGGTGACCAACTTCCGCTACAATTTCCGGGACAACATTCAGATCCCCCGGGTGCTGCGGGTCTATGTGCCCAACTGGACCAACACCCCCTCGCTGGATCAGATAGCGGCGACCCGCGGTGATCCCTACTATTCCGGCCCACCGCTCTACGTGCGCCTCTTCGCCGGCATCGGTGCCCTGCCCGACTTCATGAGCGTGGCCCACGTGAGCAGCAACGGCCTGGTGAAGGTCATCAAGATCAACCACGGCTCCTCACCCCTTTACCCCGCCAACGGCGCCCTGATCAACGACAGCACCCCGGAGTTCCGGTGGACCTCAGGGATCGGCGCCACAAGGTATGAGTTCCTCCTCGCCAGGGACCAGGATTTCTCCGCACCGCTGCTCCGGATCGAGACCACCGAGAGGAGCTACACGCCTTCGGCGGCGCTGGCCGAGGGCAGCTACTGGTGGCGCGTTGCCGCCTACAAGGGAGAGGAGCTGCTGGGCTGGTCGGACGCCGCCTCCTTCACCATTGACACCACGCCGCCGGCAGCGCCGCAGCTGCTCGAGCCGCGGGAGGGAGCAATCCTCTCCCGCTTTGACCTGGCCTTCAGCTGGTCGAGGCCCGAGCCCGGGGTGAAATATCAGGTCCAGGTTTACCGCGAGGACGACCCCGCGGTGCTCCTGGTCGACAACGAGTTCGATGTCGAGAACTTCGCCTTCACCTTCCAGAACAACGGCGCCTACGTGTGGCGGGTGAGAGCCGTCGACCCCGCCGGAAACCAGAGCGGCTGGTCGCAGGGCAGGTTCACCGTGAGCCTGCCACCCCAGCCACCGACGCTGGTTGCACCGGCCAGGGACGCCGTGATCAACAGCAGCCGCCCCGCCTTCAGCTGGTCCGGTGGCGTGGCCGACAACTTCAGGCTGGTGGTTGACGACGACATCAACTTCGGCTCTCCGGAGATCTTCCTCACGCTGGGCCAGGTCAGGAGCTACCAGGCGCCGGAGGCCCTGCCCGACGGCGTCTATCACTGGAAGGTGGTCTCGGTCGTGGGCTCCCAGCTGGCCTCCTCCCCCGTCTGGTCCTTCACCATCGACACCGTCCCGCCGGAGGCACCGGAGCTGCTGTCCCCGGAGAACGGCGCGGTGCTCCCGGACAACGTCCCGACCTTCACTTGGTCCAGCTCACCCGGGGCCTCCAGCTACCGGCTGGTCGTGGACGAGGACCAGGATTTCAGCTCCCCGGTGCTGGACAACGTGACCAGCGGGACCTCCTTCACCGCGGCGACTGGTTTATCTCCCGGGAGGTATTACTGGAAGGTGTATGCCTTGGACCGGGCCTCAAATGAAAACGTCTCCCAGGTGTGGAGCTTCACCATCGGAGGGGGATAGGGGTGCAGGCGCCGCGCGGGACCCGTGACCTTCTCGGCGAGGAGCTCCAGAGCATTCGCTACGTCATGCGCCGGATGGAGGAGATCTTCAAGCGCTACGGCTACGAGGAGATCGAGACGCCCATCTTCGAGCACCTCGAGCTCTTCACCAAGAAGAGCGGTTCCAGCGTGGTGAAGCAGCTCTACGCCTTCAAGGACAAGTCCTCCCGCGACCTCGCCCTCCGCCCGGAGATCACCGCCCCGGTGGCCCGGGTTTACATCCAGAGGCTCCGGTCCAGGCCGAAGCCGGTGAAGCTCTTCTACTTCGGCAGCTGTTTTCGCTATGAGGAGCCGCAGTCGAAGAGGTGGCGGCAGTTCCTCCAGTCCGGGGCGGAGATCCTGGGCACCTCAGATCCCCTCGCGGATGCCGAGGTGGCCGCGCTGAGCAGCCACATCATGGAGGACCTCGGCTTCGCTGATTTCGAGCTCAGGCTGGGCCACATCCGCCTCCTGCGCGAGCTCCTCGCCCACGCCGGGGTGAAGGGCGAGGCCCAGGACCCGATACTCCGGGCCATCGACTCCAAGGAGGAGAAGCGCCTCAGCGAGGAGATCAGGTCGGCGGGGATAAAGCCAGCGGAGGAGAGGCTGCTGCGGGAACTCATCTCGCTGAGGGGCGAGGTCTCCGTCCTCGACCGGGCCCCGGCGCTGCTCAGGGGGATTCCCGGTGCCACGGCGGCGCTGAAGAATCTCCAGGCCATCATCTCCTGTCTCCCCCCGATGGGCGTCAAAAATTTCTCGCTTGATCTGGGCATAGCCCGCGGCCTTGACTACTACACCGATTTTGTCTTCGAGGTCTACCTCGGCGGCGTCCAGGTTGCCGGCGGCGGCCGCTACGATGAGCTGGTGGAGCAGCTCGGCGGGGAGCCGACGCCCGCGGTCGGGGTCGCCTTCGGTATCGATCGCATCGCCCAGACCCTTTTGGAGCGCGGGATGGTTCCCCTCCGGGACCGGCTCGACTGCCTGGTCCTGCCGGTCGACGAAAGCGTTCGCGCCGAGGCGATGAAGCTGGTCTCCGAGCTGCGCCGGAAGGGCCTGGCGGCGGACATCGACCTGCTGGGGCGAAAGTTCAGCAAGGCGCTGGAATATGCCGATGCCATCAAGGTGAAGCGCGTCGTCCTCGTCGGGCCCAGGGAGCTGAGGGAGGGCCAGGTGGTCATCAGGGACATGACCACGGGAAGGCAGGAGGCCGTGGCCCGGGAGGATCTGGCCCGGGTGCTAAAATCTGTAGCCTAATTTTTCGAACTTTTCCTTCAGCACCAGTGAGTCCTGCTCCAGCACCGGTGACTCCGAGATTATCGTGATGTTCAGCTTTCGCTTGAGGACCTCCCTGACCAGCGGGTCCACCGGCGGCTGGTCAAAGGAGATGGGGAGGTGGCGCCGTTCGTTGCCCTTTCCCGGCACCTTCGCCGGGGTCCACTCCATGCTGGTGAAGTGGGTGTGCAGGTGCTTCAGCTTCAGCGGCTCCAGCCGGTCGAAGATTTCCGCGTAGTCTATTTTCCCCGCGTTCCTGGCCCAGAGGTGGGCGAAGTCGACGACGGGTTCACAGCCCCGAACTTCCCGGCAGAGCTGCACCAGCTCCTCAAGGGTCCCGAAGGCGCTGACCTTGCCCGTGGTCTCGTGGCCCAGCACCACCCCCTTGAGGCCCATCGCCTTCATCCTGTCCAGCAGGTCGAGGTCGGCCTCCTTCACCATCTGGTACGCGGCCTCCGGGGTCAGGGAGCCGTAGAAGCCCGGATGAAAGACCGCGATCCTGGCGCCCATGTGATGGCAGCGCTCGACGGAGTCAAGGATCCTCTTCTTGGAGGCCTCGAGCTTCCTCCTGTCTTGGGAGCAGAGGTTGATGAAGTAGGGGCAGTGCACGGAGAGCTCAATTTTCAGCTCCCGGGCCACCCTGCCGACCTCCTCCGCCGTCTGGTTGCTCATGGCGACGCCGCGGACGAATTCAATTTCCATCGCGTTCAGCTTCAGCTCAGCGACCCTCTTCAGGCCGCCGATGGTGCTGGGGTCCTTGCTGGAGATGGGCACGCCGGCGGGGCCTAAATATATCATGTTCTCCAAAATCCTTATGGCGGCGGAGAAAAAAGCTTCCGCTGGTGGAGGTTGCCTTGCTGAACCGGCTTCGCGACAGGGTGAAGGGCTGGATAATGCCCGTGGCCAGGTTGTTCGCCAGGAGCGGGGTCAGCCCGAACGCCCTCACGGCGCTGGGCCTGGCCTGCGGAGTTTTTGCCGCCCTTCTCTTTGCCGCGGGCGAGCAGCTTCTGGCGGGAGTGGTTTTGCTGGTGGCGGGGTTCTTTGACCTCATCGATGGCGCCGTCGCCCGGCTGCTGCAGAAGGAAACGGCCTTCGGCGGGGTCCTCGATTCCGTCGTCGATCGCTACGTGGACTTCCTGCTCTTTGCCGGAATAATCTACGCCTTCATCTTCCACAGAATAGCCGAGCCCGGGATTCTCCTGGGCTGGGGCTGGCTCTGGGGGCTGCTGGCGATCGTGGGCAGCTTCATGGTCAGCTACCTGCGGGCCCGGGCCGAGGCCGCTGGTTCCGGCCGCCTTGACGTTGGCCTCGCCGAGAGGGCCGAGCGGTTGATAATCTTGGCCATCGGGGCCCTGCTGGGCTGGACCCCCTATGCCGTGGTCGTCATCGCGGTGATCTCCCACATCACCGTCGTCCAGAGGATGGTCGCGGCCAGGCGGAGGCTGGGCTAAGCCGAGAGCTTGGCGTAGGTTTCCTTGAAGTAGTCGATGGCCTCCTGCAGCAGCTCCTCTCCCTTCTTGGTGATCTTGTAGTACTTCCGGGCCGGCTTGCCGCGCTGCTCCTTCCAGGAAACCGTGACGTAGCCGCCCTTCTCCAGGCTGTAGAGGACGAGGTAGGAGGTCACGGTCGGCGGCTTCCAGCCGAACCTCCTCTGGGTTTCCTGGCGGAGCTCATAGCCGTACATGGGGCGCTCCTTGAGCAGCTTGAGGAAGTAGGGCCAGATCATCTCGGTCGTGGTCTTCCTCTTTATCCTCGCCATGGCCATAGAAAACCTGGATTTAACTGGGCAGCAAGCCTTAAATACTTATTTTTTAGATATATTTCAGAGGTTGAAATATGGCTGTAACAAATTTACATTGCGAGAACTGCGGCTATGAGTGGAGACCGCGGGGGATTCCGCGGAGATGTCCCTCCTGCCATTCCCTGCTGGGGCAGACGAGGGCCCGCAGATGGAAGCTGGCGGAGAGGAGGCTGGCCCAGCTCCTAGCGGCCCGCGGCTGGAGGCCCGGGCTCTCCCAGGGAAGGCCGATCGACGTCCTGGTGGAAAGGGAAGGGAGGAGGCTGTTCCTCGACGTCAAGTCGGGACGGGACTATCTCATCAGAGGGTCCCAGCTGGAGGAGCTGCTGCAGCACCGCGGGGATAAAGCCGAGGTGGGCTTTGCTCTGGAGAGGGAGGGAAAGTTCTACCTCTTCAAGCTGGTCGACGTGCTGGGGTGATGGTGTGGGTGAGATAAGACTGGCCATAGTTGGCGTTGGCAACTGCGCCTCCTCCTTGATCCAGGGGCTGGAGTACTACAAGGAGGCGCGGGAGGATCAGTTTGTCCCCGGGCTGATGCACGTTAACTTTGGCGGCTACCACATCCGCGACATAAAACCCGTGGCAGCCTTTGACGTTGATGCCAACAAGGTGGGCTTGGACCTCTCGCAGGCCATCTTCACCCCGCCCAACTGCACCAAGAAATTCTGCGATGTTCCCAAGCTGGGGGTGGAGGTCATGAAGGGCCCGGTCCTGGACGGTCTGGGCAAGTACCTCAGGCCGGTCATCCCCGTGGATCCCACGCAGAAGCCGGTGGACGTGGCCCAGGAGCTCAGGAGGGCCAGGGCCGATATCCTGGTGAGCTATCTCCCCGTGGGCAGCTTTGAGGCCTCGCGCTACTATGCCCAGCAGGCGATCGAGGCCGGCTGCGGTTACGTCAACTGCATCCCCGAGTTCATTGTTTCCGGGAAGGAGTGGGGTGAACGCTTCAGAAAGGCCGGGCTGCCCTGCGCCGGTGACGACATCAAGTCACAGGTGGGGGCAACGATTCTGCACCGGACGCTGGCCAAGCTCCTGATCGACCGCGGCGTCAAGCTGGAGGAGAGCTACCAGCTGAACATCGGCGGCAACAGTGTCACTGGCGATGAAGAGATTTTGCTTGAAGTGGATGGCAGGGTGATCCGAACCAGGATAGGTGATTTTATTGATGAAATGATGAAAAAATATCCCCCCACGGTGAGAGACGGAAAAGATGTTCTGGACACAGGCTCAATAAAAGAGAAAATAAGGTGCTTCACCGTAACTGATGATTACAGGGTGGAGCTGGCCCCGGTGACGAAGTTAATTCGCCACAAAATTTCTGAACCGCTACTCGAGGTGACCCTCAGGGAAGGAAACAGGATTAAAATCACGCAGGACCACAACCTCTTTACACTGGATGACGAGGGGAAGCTGAAGTCAATTCCGGCAAATGAGCTCAAAGCAGGTAAAACCTTCATAGTTGTGCCCACCCGTCTCCCCCACGATGGCGGGGCCATCGCATATGTGGATCTGACCCCCTACCTCAGCGATTCCTGGGCTGCGAGCATTGAGGGCGAGTTCTTGTCGATCCATGATCACCCGGAGATCAGGATACCGGTCAAGTTCCCGATCACCAGGGAATTTTTGAGAATAGTGGGGTTGTGGTTGGCCGACGGATCCTTTGACGGGGGAGGCAGTTCAAACCTCGAAATTGCGGTCGGAAATGATCCGGAATGCATGCAAGTCGTGGAGCGGTGGGCCAGCGATTTCAACGTGCAATGGAAGAGGAGAGGGAAAAAGGAAGGTGCGGTGCGAATAATGCCGAAAACGTTGGCATCAATCATGAAAAAAGTTTTTGAACTCTCTGGTGATTGCTACACAAAAAGGGTGCCCTCCTGGGTCTTCAACCTGTCGGCGGAACAGGTGGCGGAGGTCCTAAAGGGGTACTTCAGCGGCGACGGTTGTGCTATCGGCAAGCAGGTGAGATGCTCGTCAGCTTCCCCGCTTCTTATAAGGGATATCCAAACATTGCTGCTGAAACTCGGAATCGATTCAACAGTTTTCGTGGAGCCCCCCAGAAATAGCAGTCGGGGTCCATCCTCTCCCTCCTCCCAGGTCTGGCATTGCACAATTTCGTCTCAGGAAGCGCTCAAAACCTTTGTGGAGAAAGTTGGGTTCATCCAATCTCACCGGAATGAGCTGGTGAAAAAAGTTGTGGATAAAAGAGAGTTCGAGAAATCTTTCATCCCGAGAATTCGTCTGATAAGTGAGGCCGGAATAAAGCCCGCCACCGCTCACCAACTGACGGCGATTGAAAAAAGGGTAATCCTTGCCCAGCTGGATCAAGTGAAGGACAGAACAATCCGGGAGAGGCTGGAGAAAATTTGTAACGGGGATGTAAAGTTCGTGAAGGTGAAGGATATCAAGAGGCTCGACCCCAAGCCGCAATATGTCTATGATCTGAGCGTTAAGGGATACGAAAGGTTCGTGTGCTCCAACATCCTAGTTCACAATACAGACTTCCTGAACATGCTGGAGGAGGAGCGCCTCAGCTCCAAGAGGGTGAGCAAGACGGAGGCAGTCTCCAGCCAGGTGCCCTACGAGGTCCCGCTCAGGATCGGCCCCAGCGACTACGTTCCCTTCCTCAAGGACAACAAGGTCTGCTACATCTACCTCCGGGGGCGCAAGTTTGGTGACATCCCGCTCACCATCGACGTGAAGCTCTCGGTTGAGGACTCGCCCAACTCGGCCGGAGTGGTGATCGATGCCATCCGGGCGGTGAAGCTGGCGCTCGACCGCGGCATCTCCGGTCCACTGATCGGCGTCTCCGCCTACTTCTTCAAGCACCCGCCGGTTCAGCTGCCTGATGAACAGGCCCGGCAGGCGGTGGAGGACTTCATCGCCGGAAGGAGGGATAGCTGATGGCGCTGGATGTGGTGGTCATTGGTCACGTGGCTCTGGACGTGAACATCTTTCCCTGGGGGGTGGTGGAGAATGTCCTCGGTGGGGCGCCGACCTACTCAGGCCTGCAGTTTGCGGCGCTGAAGCAGCAGGTGGGCATCGTCTCCAAGGTGGGCATCGACTTCACCGAAAAATTCCCGCCCATTTACCGAAAGCTGGGCCTGGACACCGAGGGGATATATGTCGCCGGCGAGCACACGACCACCTTCGAGAACACCTACGATGAACAGGGGAACAGGACCCAGGTTTGCAGGCATGTGGCGCCGGGGATAGCTCCCGAGGATGTCCCCAGCGACTACCGCGACGCCAGGTCCTTTTACGTTTCCCCGATTGCTAACGAGATCACCCCGGAGCTGCTGAGGCACCTCAAGAGGGAGTCAAACCTCGTGATGCTGGATCCCCAGGGAGTCCTGCGGGTGATCGGGGCCGATGGCCGGGTTAGGATCAGGCCCCGGGATCTCTCCGAGTTCTTCAGATATGTCGATATCGTCAAGCTGGGGAGGGAGGAAGCCGTTATCCTCGGGGAAAATGTTGAGAGGGGCATGCGCGGCATTCAGGAGATGGGGCCCAGGATAGTGATTTTGACCAAAGGTGGAGAACAGACCATGATGCTCTACGACGGGGAGTTTGTCAAGATCGATCCCCTCAAGGTCGAGGCGAGGGACATGACCGGAGCCGGGGATGTCTTCGGGGCGGCCTTCCTCACCAGATATCTGGCGACGCGTGATGCCCTGCAGGCGGCGAAATTTGCCGTGGCCGCCGCCGGGTTAAAGATCAGGTACAAGGGGCCAACGGGATTTCCTTCGGAGCAGGAGATCCTGGAAGCAGTTTCACGCCTGAGGTAGCTGCGGGGCGTTGGTCCAGCAGTGGTGATGGATGGAATCAGTAGGTCTTGGCCAGCAACGCGTTGACCCTCGCCTGCTGGGAGCAGACCGGACATCGGGCGGACGGCTGCGGGGTGCTGTCTATTTCCTCCCCGAGCATCTCGCCATCGGTTTCCTCCGCGATTCTCTTGCCGCATGATTCCTGACCGCACCAGGGAATTCTGATGATGCCCCCCTCTTTTTTCAGCAACTCCCTGGCTGATTTCAGATCCGCGGCAGGGTGTATCGACTTCTCGAAGGAGCTTTTGGCCCGCTGGCGAAGGTGATCCGTGATCTGCCGCAGCACCTGCTCCACCTGGGCCTTCAGATTTCTCCTGGCGATGGTGATCCTTTCACCGGTGTCCCGACGCACGGCCGTGACCTGCCCCTTCTCCACGTCCTTGGGCCCGATCTCAATTCTGAGCGGGACCCCCTTCCTCTCCCAGTAATAGAACTTGTTGCCCGGGCGGAGGTCGCGGTCATCGAGATGGGACCTGAGGCCAGCGGCCCTGAGCTCCTCCCTCACCTCACCGGCGACCTTTTCCACGGGAGTCTCCTTTTCCTTGAACGGGATCGGGACGATGACCACCTGAATCGGAGCGACGTCCGGGGGCAGGCAGAGGCCGCCATCATCGCCGTGGACCATGATCGTCGCCGCGATCGCCCGCTCGGAGATGCCATAGCAGGTCTGATGAACGTAGTGATGCTTGCCGTCCACCCCCTCGTATTTCAGCCCGTAAACCCTGGCGAAGTTCTGCCCCAGGTTGTGGATGGTGCCGATCTGCAGCGCCTTTCCATCCGGGGTGACGGTGTCGAAGGCGATGGAGTAAACCGCCCCCGCGAAGGTGTCCCAGGGCGGCCGCTTGCTGATGACGCAGGGTACTCCCAGCTCCTGATAAAACTTCCGGTAAATGGCGATGGCCTCCCTGACCTGGGCCTCGGCCTCCTCGGCTGTGGCGTGAGCCGTGTGAGCTTCCTTGAAGGTGGTGACCTCGCGCAGCCTGATCAGGGGCTTGGTCATCTTGGTTTCGTAGCGGAAGACGTTGACGATCTGGTAAACCTTGATCGGCAGGTCGGCATGGGTCCTGATCCAGAGGGCGAACATGGGATACATGGAGGTCTCGGAGGTGGGGCGCAGCGCCAGCCTCACCTCAAGCTTCTGCAGCCCGCCGTGAGTCACCCAGTAGACCTGCCCCTCAAAACCCCTGATGTGGTCGGCCTCCTTCTGAAACTGCGTCTCCGGGATGAGCAGCGGGAAGAGCACCTCCTGGTGCCCCGTGTCTTCATGGAGCTGCCTGAGCCTCGAGAAAACCAGGTTGCGGAGCTTCATCCCGTAGGGCCTCCAGACGTACAGCCCCTTCACGGGATAGCGGGTGTCCATGATGTCCGCGTCCTGAAGGATGTCGTTGAACCATCCGCTGAAATCCTGCCGCCACCGCTCCCTTTTCACCACTCCACCACCTTCCGATATTCACCGTCGCAGATTTAAGTAATTATTGAGGTGAAGGGGTGACCTGTCGTCTAAAAATTCAGTCCACATCCCAGCCGATGATGGCCAGGTCGAAATTGGTGATCAGGCCCACCAATTTCCTGTTCCTGTCGATGACGGGAATTCTCCGCAGCCGTCTGTTTTTCATCAGCTTTACCACGTCCAGCACCGTGGCGTCGTTGTAGCAGGTCACAACCGATTTTGTCATCACATCCTTGGCCTTCATTTTTTTGGGGTCCTTCCCCTCATAGATCACCTTTCTGATGACATCGCGGAAGGTTATCAGCCCCATGAGCTTCCCCGCCTTGGTCACGGGAACGCATTCGACGTTTTTGTTTATCATTTTCTTGACCATGTCGAAAACAGGTTCCTCCGTTTCCACGGTGATGACGTTCCTTGTCATGATCTCCTCCACCGTCAGGTTTGACATCGTTTGACCTCTGAGAGGAGTCATGGCTTCCTTCATTCCACCACCCAAAAAACTTTGATATCAATTACTCCGTTGATTAATTAAACCCCACTCCTGTAGCATTCCAGAAATTTTTTCAGCGACCGGTCGTAAGTTCGTTCGACCTCCGGCGGGAAAAGGCAGGCCGGCAGTTCTCTCATCTCCCAGTGATAGCGGAGACACTCGCAGCAGATGCCCTTCCGGGGGCAGGGTTCGTAGGTGCAGCTGCAGCTCTCTTTGTTCTTCTCCTGGGTGCAATTTCTCCTCGTCATGAAAATCCCCAGAGAAAGTCACCGCAGTGGTTAAAAATATTTGTCCCCTGTTTCGCCGTTTTCCGCGATCGGAAGGAGTTCAGCGGCGTGCGTCATCCCCAGTCCCGAATTGGCACAGGTGCGGCCGCGGGATTCTGGAAAGTTCCCTCGGCCTCAGCTGGTCAGCGTTTCCCAGCCGCCGCGCTTCACCAGCACCGTGTCTTCCCAGCGGGCTCCCCCAACCCCCGGGACGTAAATTCCCGGCTCTACGGTCAGGACCATCCCCTGGCGGAGCACGTCTCGGGAGGAGGGATAAAGGCTGGGTGCCTCATGTATCTCCAACCCCACCCCATGCCCGGTGCCGTGGGTGAAGAATCTGCCGAAGCCCGACCTCATGATCAGGTCTCTGGCGGCGGCGTCAATTACCTTAGCCCCCACACCATTCTTTATCCGCCTCAGGGCAGCCCGCTGGGCCTCCTGGACCGTCCGGAGGATCTGGAGCTGTTTCTTGGTCGGGGAGATTCCAAAAGTCCGCGTCATGTCGGAGGCGTAGCCGTTGTATACCGCGCCCAGGTCCACGACGATGAGCTCCCCCTTCTTCAGCCTCTTCGCAGTTGCAGTCGAATGGGGCAACCAGGAGTTCTCTCCCGAGGCCACGATGGTGGGAAATGGTGTGCCCTCAGATCCCGCTCTCCTCATCTCATATTCAATTTCCGCAGCGATTTCCAGCTCAGTTTTTCCGGGCTCGATAAGCTCTGCGGCCCGGTTCATCCCGAGCCTAGCCAGTTCCGCCGCACGGCGCAACAGGGACAGCTCTTCCGGAGACTTGATCATCCTCAGGTTCTGGATTATTTCCGGTGCCCATCTGTAGCCGGCGGGATAGGCGTTGCTGATCTTTCTGATAAAATTTCTCTCGCCGCCGTCATACCCGATGGCCCGGGCGCCAGTCTCAGCGAGCACCTCGGCTATGAGCTGCCAGGGCTCCAGGAACAGGACCCTCTCGCCGCGCTGCAGCGGTGCCCTCCAGCTCGAAAATCCCCTGATGTCCCCAATTTTGCTCTCGCGCCTCGCCCGCTCCAGCTCAAGCCTGCTGCACACCAGAACCGGTTCCCCTTCCCAGGGCACAATTACTGCCTTTGCCGCGGTGGTTTCGGCCAGGTATCTGGTGTTTCTGAGGGAGAGATAGGCGTCGAGCCCATGCCTTTCCAGCTCTTCCCTTAACCGCTCAATTTTCTTCACAGGCCCACCAATGTGTTGATTCCCTCCGGTAAAATAAAGGGGTGGTCCAAGCAGCAGCCCCTTATAAATGACCGGCGTGCAAATTTTCGGCGGGTCCGTTGAGGTTAACCAGGTCAGTGTTTGAGAACGATGTTTTCCTTGATTCCGCTGCCCTCAGGGTCATCTTGGGGAGACATCCGGAGATGGGGCGGCTGGAGCGGCTGGAGGATGAGATCCTCGCGGCAATCTCGGCTCCCGATTTTGTCCTCGCTGGCAGGTACGGTAACAACATCGCCGTCAGGAAGATCTCCGCCGGGTTCTTCCTCGGCAGCTGGTTGATGGTCCCCTATGAAGAGGGCGGGAGGGTGATCACGGCATTTGTGGCCTCGGACGGTGAAAAGATGCGGGAAAGGAGGCTGGTCCTCTGGAGGCGGTGATAAAAAACGTTGAGGACATCGACGTCTTCTACGACCGCGCTCGCGACGTCCTCTACCTCAGCTTTGGAGGGGTTAGCCAGGCGGAGGACGCGCAGCTGACGTTCCGGGATCTGGTGATCAGATACCGCAGGGGCAGGATAGTTGGCATCACGGTGCTGGATTTCTCCCGGCGTGTTTTTCACCAAATTTAGTCGGTTGAACGCCTTCAGCAGCCGCGCTGAAAAGAATCGCTGATATTTATTTAGCGCGACTATCAATATTGGGGATGATTTTTGAAGACGGCGTTGATCGTGATCGACATGATCAAGGATTTTGTGACGGGGAAGTTTGGTTTCCCGGGAGCGGTGAAAATCGTGCCCGGGATACAGCGGCTCCTCGCCGCCGCCAGATCCCGCGGTGTTCCGGTGATCTACGCCTGCGATGCCCACTCTCCTGAGGATCCGGAGCTGCGCGTCTGGGGGGAGCACGCCATGGCCGGGACTGAGGGTTCTGAGGTGATTCCAGAGCTGAGGCCGGTTAAAGGGGATGTGGTGATGACCAAGCACACCTATGACGTCTTTCAGGCTCCGGGGCTGAAGAAGCTCCTCCGGAGAAAGGGCGCGGAGGAGCTGATCCTCACCGGGGTGGTCACCGAGATCTGCATCCAGCACTCTGCGGCCGGGGCCTTCTTCAACGGCTATCGGGTGATAGTGCCTGAGGACTGCGTGGCCTCACCCGATCCAAGGGCCAAGAGATATTCCCTGAACTACATGAGAAGGATCTACGGAGCACAAATCACAAATTCCCGGGAGATAATCAGGGGGTGGGTAAAATGAGGAAGTTCAACGTGGCCTCCGATGAGGAGATAAAGAGCGGCGGGACCACGGACATCTACTTCGTCCGGACGAGCCAGGTCCTGAGGGCGAAGGGCCTCGACGGGACCAGAGTGGTGGCGGAGGTGACGACGGGAGGGCTCCCGGAGAGATGGCCCTGGGGGGTCCTCTGCGGCCTGGATGAGGTGGCTGCTCTTTTTGAGGGCTGCCCGGTTGACGTTTATGCCCTGCCCGAGGGGACAATTTTTCGCCCGCAGGATCACTTCGGAAACAGATTGCCGGTGATGGTCATCGATGGCCCCTACGGGAAGTTCTGTGAGCTGGAAACGCCGCTGCTGGGGTTGATCTGCCAGGCCTCCGGTGTGGCCACGATGGCCGCCAGGCTGAGGAAGCTGGCGTGGGAAAAGCTGCTGGTCTCCTTCGGCATAAGGCGCGTTCATCCCGCGCTTTCCCCCATGATTGACCGGGCGGCCTACATCGGTGGCTTCGATGGCGTCTCCAGCCTCTCCGGGGCCAAGAAGATCGGGAAGGAGCCGATGGGCACCATGCCCCACGCGCTGATCGTCGTCTTCGGAGATCAGGTGAAGGCCTGGAAGGCCTTTGACCAGGTGATTCCCCGCGAGGTGAAGCGGGTGGCGCTGGTGGACACCTACTTCGATGAGAAGGCCGAGGCCCTCATGGCGGCGGAAGCCTTGGGTGAAAATCTCTGGGGGGTCAGGCTGGACACTCCCAGCTCCAGAAGGGGTAACTTTTCCGAGATAGTTAAGGAGATCAGGTGGGAGCTGAACATCCGGGGCCACAAGAAGGTGAAGATCATCGTCTCCGGGGGGATAAACGACCAGAACATCAGCGAGCTGGTGAAGGCCGGGGTTGACGGCTTCGGGATTGGAACCTCCCTGAGCAATGCTCCGACGATAGATTTCGCGCTGGACATCGTCGAGATAAACGGGAGGCCCGTGGCCAAGAGGGGCAAGCTGGGCGGGAGGAAGCTGGTCTGGAGGTGCCGGAAGTGCTTGGAGGACGTGGTGTTGCCGGCGCGGGAGCGCCGGCCCCGCTGCCCCGTCTGCGGCGGGAGAACCTCACCGCTGCTGGTACCACTGATGAAGAAAGGAAAAATTGTTTCCGGTCAGGAATCCGTGGATGAGATAAGGTCTTATGTGCTGTCGCAGCTAAAGAAAATTCCAATGGTGGATTAGATGAACAAGGAGAGGAAGCGGCTGGCCAAGGCGAAGAGAATTGTTGTCAAGATAGGCACGAGCAGCATCACCGATGAAAACCACCGGCTCGACCCGGAGAAGATCGGGAGGCTGGTGTCCAATGTGATGGGCCTGCGCGCGCGGGGCAAGGAGGTGATAATTGTCTCCTCCGGTGCCATCGGAGCCGGCGTGGGGCGCCTGAACCTCAGCGGCAGACCCAAGGAGATCTCCGCACTACAGGCGACAGCAGCGGTGGGGCAGAGCATGCTGATGCAGGTTTATTCCAAGTACTTTGGTGAATACCAGCAGCCCGTGGCCCAGATCCTGCTGACGGCGGAGGACTTCAACGACCTCAAGCGCTACCGGAACTTCAAGAACATGCTGGCGACCCTGATGAGCTGGGGCGTGGTTCCGATAGTTAACGAGAACGACAGCGTGGCCTCCGAAGAGATAAAGCTGGGCGACAACGACATCCTTTCCGCCTACGTGGCCATAGGCGCCTCGGCCGACCTGCTGGTGATCCTCACCGACGTTGACGGCCTTTACATGGGATATTCCAAGGAGGGCAACCACGGCAGGATCATCAGGACGGTGAACGGAAGCACCAACGTTGAGCGCTATGTGGCTAAGGCCTCCCGAGGCTTCGGCGGCATGCTCACCAAGATCAAGGCGGCCCGAATGGCGACGAAGAAGGGCATTCCTGTGGTGATCGCCAGCAGCAGCGAGCCCCGCGTCCTAGAAAGGATTCTGGACGGAGAGGAGATCGGAACCATGTTTCTTCCGGAGAGAAAAAGATGAGCGATGTTTTTCAGAAGGCGGCGGCGGCCAGGAGGGCGGCCCTGAAGCTGGCCAACGTGACGACCGAGGTCAAGAACTCGGCCCTGCTTAAGATCGCCTCGGCCATCTTGAAGGAGAAGGAGGCCCTGTTGCGGGCCAATGCCAGGGATCTGAAGGCGGCCGAAGCCCTGCTGAGAAGGGGCAGGATAACAGCTGCCCTGGTTCAGAGGTTGAAGCTTTCGGAGGAGAAGTTGAGGGATATCGCCAAGATGGTTCAAAGCGTGGCCCAGCTGGCTGACCCGGTGGGGAGAACACTCTACGCCGTGGAGCTTGACCGCGGACTGGAGCTGTACAAGGTCTCCTGCCCCATTGGGGTCATCGGCGCGATATTTGAGTCCAGGCCAGATGTTCTGCCCCAGATCTCGGCTCTCTGCTTGAAATCGGGAAACGCAGTTGTGCTCAAGGGCGGTAGCGAGGCCAGATACTCCAACGAGGCCCTTTTTGAGGTGATACGCGGAGCCAGCGAGGAGGCCGGAATTCCCCCCGGCTGGATCCAGCTCATCGAGGCAAGGAGCGAGGTCAGGGAGCTGTTGAAGCTGGACGAGCTGATCGACCTCCTCGTCCCCCGGGGGAGCAAGGAGTTCGTGAAGTACATTCAGGCCCACACCAGCATCCCCGTTCTGGGCCACGCTGAGGGGCTCTGCCACATCTACGTCGACGCCGACGCCGACATGGAGAAGGCCCTGAGGGTTTGTTACGATGCCAAGGTGCAGTATCCGGCCGTGTGCAACGCGGTGGAGACCATCCTGGTGCACAGCAGCATCGCGGAGAGATTTCTGAGGGAGCTGGGCCGGCTCTATGCCGAGGCCGGGGTGGAGATCAGGGGCGACGAAAGGGTGAGGGAAATCCTGCCCTGGGCTAAACGGGCCACGGAGAAGGACTGGCGAACCGAATATCTGGACCTGATTGTTTCGATTAAGGTCGTTGACAGCGTTCAGGAGGCGATTGACCACATCAACACCTACGGTTCCAAGCACACCGACGCCATCGTAACCGAGAACGGGAAAAACGCGCTTCTCTTTCTCTCCGAGGTTGATTCCTCCAGCGTGATGCTCAACGCCTCGACCAGGTTCAGCGATGGCTACCGCTATGGCCTCGGGGCAGAGGTCGGAATCTCCACGGGCAAGATCCACGCCCGGGGCCCGGTGGGGCTGGAGGGGTTGACCACCTCCAAGTACTATTTGCTCGGTCGTGGACACGTTGTGGCGGATTACCTGGGACCGGGGGCCAAGCCTTTTACCCACCGCCCGTTGAAGAGGGAATGGCTCGATGTCAAAAGGAAGCTTTAGAGGTCGATGGTGTTGAAGTTCCGGAAGGTTGTGGTCGGGGGGACGTTTGATTTTCTCCACAACGGTCATCTCGCGATCATCTCCAAGGCATACGAGGTTGGCGAGAGGGTGACCATAGGCATCTGCTCGGACGAGATGCAGCAGCTGCTCATGAAGGACTCGGCGGGCATTCAGCCCCTGGCCATCAGGTTGTGGCGGCTCCTCAACGAGCTGCACAGCCGGGGCTGGCTGGGGCGCACGGAGATAAACATCCTCTCGGATCCCTATGGCACCGCGGTCACCGACAGAAACATCGATGCAATTGTCGTCAGCCCGGAGACCAGGGCCAGGGCCGAGGAGATAAACAGGATCAGGATCTCAAGGGGCATGAATCCCCTGGAAATAGTGGAGATTCCCTTTGTGCTGGCCGAGGATGGTCGGCCCATCTCGTCGATTAGAATCCGCTACGGTGAGATAGATCTCCACGGCAAAAAACTGAACCATTCCAAGACTGAAATTTGAAAACGGATGACTTTAAATTTTGCCCCAGACAACGTTTAAGCGCGATGGTAAATCGTGGTGAATTTATGCATCCCTCCAAGGACATCGTGGGCACAAGGGGGAAAGAACTCAGCGGCCGAAAAATTGTCCTCGGCATCACGGGCAGCGTTGCCGCGGTCAAGTGCCCTGAGCTGGCCCGGGAGCTCATGCGGCACGGGGCAGAGGTGCGCGTCTGCATGTCCCCGCGGGCAAGGGAGCTGATAACCCCCCAGCTGATGCACTGGGCCACCGGAAATGATGTCATTGTCGAGTTGACCGGTAAACTGGAGCACGTGGAGCTGGCGAACTGGGCTGATTTGATCCTGGTTGCTCCCGCCACCGCCAACACCATCAGCAAGGTGGCCTGCGCCATTGACGATACACCGGTGACCTCGGTGGTCTCGGTGGCGCTCGGCCTGAAAAAACCCGTGGTGCTGGTCCCGGCCATGCACGCGTCGATGTTTGCTCACGAACTCTTTCAGCAGAACCTGGCGAAGCTCCGCTCGGCTGGGGTGCAGCTCCTGGGCCCGAGGATGGAGGAGGGTCGGGCGAAAATAGCTGAAGTGGCGGAGATTGTCCAGTTTGTCATCGGGGCCCTGGGGCCGAAGGACATGGCGGGCAAGCGAGTGTTGGTCACGGCTGGCCCCACCATCGAGCCCATCGACCCGATCAAGATTATCACCAACAGGAGTTCCGGAAAGATGGGACTGGCCGTGGCAAGCGCGGCAGCGGCCAGAGGCGCCAAGGTTGTCTTGATCTACGGTCCCGGCACCGAGACGCCGCCGGCCGGGGTGGAGGTCATCAGGGTGGAGACAACGCAGGAGATGCGTGACGCCTTTGTTAATGAGTTGCGGGCGCAGCCCGACATCGTGGTCTCCGCGGCGGCGCCCCAGGATTTTGTGGTGGAGAAACCGTTCCAGCGCAAGCTCAGGCACACGGAGCCGTTGACGCTCAGGTTGGTTCCCGCCCCCCGCGTCCTCTCCGGTGTGCGAGAGTTATCGCCCCGGTCCTATGTGGTCGGTTTCAAGACGGAGCATGGGGTCAGCGACGAGGAACTCCGCCGCGCCGCCGAGGCAAAGCTGGACGAAGGACTTGACATGGTCGTGGCGAACGATGTGAGTCGTCCGGGCGCCGGCTTTGGCACGGACACGAACGAGGTTTTGATCGTCACGAGATCGGGTTCGAGAAAGATGAAGGCCACCAAGGCAGAGATCGCCGGAGTGATTTTGGACTTAGCCCTAGGTGAACTGCGCTGAAAGCTGGTGATCAGGCTGGCCGGGTCCTTGAAAACAGGAACACGGCGCTCAAGCGCCTCGACCTTTGTTCCGGCGCACATTTCCGGTTTCTTCCAGCCCTGTGATGCCGCCGCGCCGGAAAGGATGGGCTCCCGGAATGGCGGCCCCTGCCTGGACCTCGGGGTGGTGACCAAGGTTGGCGTTGAGATTTCCAACCGGACCAGCCTGAGTGTTTTCATCAATGGCAGGCCGGCGCCGGAGGCCAGGACCACTCTGGCGGCGGCAAGACAAATTCTGGGCCTGGTGCCCGGGAGCTTCAGGGTGAGGGTGGATCACCTCTGCCAGATCCCGATCGGTTCCGGTTACGGGGCGAGCGGGGCGGGAGCCCTGGGGACAGCCATTTCTCTGGCCGAGGCCCTGGGGCTGCGCGTTCCTAGGGACAGGCTGGTGACCGCCGCACATGTGGCCGAGGTCCTCTGCTACACGGGCCTCGGCGACGTGGGCGCACAGGCTTTCGGGGGACTGGTCATCGGCCTTGAGCCGGGGGCGCCGCCGTATGGAAAGTGGAGAAGGATCCCGGTCCCGCGGGAAGTTCGAGTGATTTGCGCCACTCTGGGCCCCATCCCCTCCAAGAAATTTCTGAGCGATGGTGATTTCAGAAGGCGCGCCAGCGAGATAGGTTCCCTGGCCCTCAAGAGAGTTCTGAAACAGCCGGACATCCGGGGTTTCGTTGCCGCCTCGAAAGCCTTTGCGGAGAATCTCGGACTTCTCGACGAGGAACTCCTGGAGCTTGTCAACCTAGCCGAAAAAGCCGGGGCAATCGGCGCCAGCCAGGTCATGATTGGCCGCTCGGTTTTTGCCCTCGCCACCGGTAAAAAGGTCGAGGCGGTGAAGAAGGCTTTTTTAGAGGTCCTGAAGCCGGAGGCGCTCATGGTGGCCCAAATTTATCAGGGAGCAAGATCCCCCCGTTCCGGATCGGTTGGCCGAGGTTAGAAAGTTTCTTGGTGGATTCTCTCCCGCAGCGGTGTCCTGGGGGTTGGCTTCGGCTTTTCCCGGGGTTTACCGATGGGGATCATTATCAGCGGCCTGACCCCTGCAGGAGCTTTTATGGCCTCGGCGGCGGCGCTTTCGTCAAAGGCTCCAACCCAGCAGGTGCCGTAGCCCAGGGCGTAAGCCGCAAGGTGGATGTTTTGCGCGGCGGCCGCGGTGTCCTGGATGCAGTAAAGGGTCCTGCCCCTTTCCCCATAGCGGCTGGCGGTCCTGTTGACGTCCGCGCAGATCACGATGACCACAGGGGCCTCGGCCAGGAAACTCTGCCCGCGGGCGGCCTGGACCAGCTTCTGTTTTATTTTCTGGTCCCTGACGATGACGAATTCCCACGGCTGGCAGTTTCCCGCGCTGGGCGCGGAAATTCCAGCCTCCAAAATTTTTTCCAGGTCGGCATCACTGATCGATTCCGGTTTAAAGCCGCGGATGCTCCTTCTACCCTTTATCGCCTCAAAGACGTCCATTCTTTCGCCGAAGTTATTTTATAAAAAGAATGTTAAAGATTTTTTGGTGGTCGTGATGATAGAATCCTCTGAGCTGGACTGGATCGTTCAAAAGACGGCCGAGTTCCTCGCCGACAAGGTCAAGGACGGCCCCCTGACCGATCGAGACATCAACTTGGCCTTTGAGATCTTCGCCCGGCCGAGGCTTGAGAGCCTGAGCTCTTCCTTCGAGAGCGACCTGGAGCGCATGCAGGCCCGCGACTTCATCATGATGAAACTCAACGACCGGGCCAAGCAACTGAACGCCGAGTTCTGGAAGAAAACGGAGTAACGATCGGCAGGGTCCTTTCAGGTGGAAAGGCACACGGATGAGATTTCTTAAGGTGATTGAGGGCCTCCAGCGGTTGAGATGGCAGCGCTGAAAAGTTTACACCCTCTCTGCCGGTCCCGACTAGATGAGCAGCAGCGGCTTCCCCGTCCACAACCAGAACACTATCAGCAGGCAAATGATGGCAATGAGGAACAGCCCGAGGCCCCACTTCCTCGCCTGTGCCTTTATACAAATGTACCCGAAGATTCCGGTGGCGCCTATGACCGCGACCAGCACAATCGTCAGGATGACCTGCGCGGCCAGCTTGACCAAGCCACTGCCGAGCAGAAATCCGATGAGCGGCAGGACGACGACCAAGAAGACAACGATGCCCAGCAGATAGGTCGCCCGCACTTTTTCACCAATGCCCTTTAGGTGCGGTTCTTTTAAAAGTTAATGTAATAGCAGTAGGGGTGGAACATGCCCAGACTGGCGGTGATCAGACAGGACTTCTGCCAACCGAAGAGATGCTCGCTGGAGTGCTATCGCTACTGTCCCGGCGTCAGGACCGGAGATGAAACGATTCTAATCGACGAGAAGACGGGCAGGCCGACCATCTCGGAGCAGCTGTGCAGCGGCTGCGGGATCTGCGCGCACAAGTGCCCCCTGAGGGCGATTTACATCATCAATCTCCCCAGCGAGCTGGAGGGACGCTGCGTCCACCGCTATCAACCGAACGGCTTTGCCCTGTTTGAATTGCCGATACCGCGGGCGGGCAGCGTCACCGGGCTGGTCGGTCAGAATGGCGTGGGGAAGACGACGGCCCTTCAGATTCTGGCGGGGAGGCTCAGGCCCAACCTCGGCAAGGAGGAGGCGACCCAGGAGGAGTTGATGGAGTTCTTCAAGGGGTCAGAGTTGCAGAATTACTTCAGAAAGATCGGGGAAATGAAAGTGGTCTACAAGCCCCAGGCGGTTGACGATTTACCCAAGGCCGTCAAAGGGAAGGTTCAGGATCTTCTGGAAAAGGTAGACGAGCGCGGTGTGGTAAAGGAGCTGATCCGTTCCCTGGAACTGAGCGATTTTCTCAACCGGGAGGTGAAGACGCTGAGCGGCGGTGAGATGCAACGGCTGGCCATAGCAGCCGCCGCGTCCCGGGAGGCCGATGTTTATTTCTTTGACGAGCCGAGTTCCCACCTCGATGTTTACCAGCGTCTGAACGCGGCGGCGGCGATCCGCTCCCTAGCCGCGGCGGGAAAGGCGGTTTTGATCGTGGAGCATGATCTGGCAATGCTGGATTACGTTTCCGACTACGTTCACGTCCTCTACGGCAGGCCGGGGGTCTACGGCGTTGTCTCCTCCCCCCGTGGCGTCAGGGTTGGAATCAACGTCTTTCTCGATGGTTATCTTCCCGAGGAGAACATCATGTTCCGGCGGGAGCCCATAAAGTTTGAGGTGCGGCCGCTCTCAAAAGCCGAGGTCGGCGGCAGGCTGCTGCTGAGCTATCCCAAGCTGGTCAAGGTTTTCAAGGGCTTCCGGTTGGAGGTCTCTCCGGGTGATATCTATGCCGGTGAGGTGGTGGGGATTGTGGGCCCGAACGCGGTGGGGAAGACCACCTTTGTCCGCATTCTCGCCGGGGAAATCGCACCCACTTCCGGAAAGCTTGATTTCAACCTGAGGGTTTCACACAAGCCCCAGTATCTGCGGGTGGATTTCGAGGGCACGGTTGAGGCTTGGCTTCACCAGCAGCTGGGTGATTTCGACCCCTCCTTCACCCCGGAGATCCTGCAGCCGTTGGAGGTCGAGCCGCTGATGGAAAGGGAGCTGAAAAGCCTGAGCGGCGGGGAACTGCAGCGGGTCTGCATCGCGGCATGTCTGGGGCGGCAGGCCGACCTCTATCTGCTTGACGAGCCCAGCGCCTATCTGGATGTGGAGCAGCGCCTGAGCATGTCCAAGTGCATCAGGAGGACGATGGAGAAAAGGGAGGCGGCGGCCTTCGTCGTCGATCACGATGTGCTCAGCATCGACTATCTCTCGGATCGAATATTGGTCTTCACCGGGGAGCCCAGCAGGGAGGGCAGGACGCACGGCCCCCTGAAGATGCGCGAGGGCATGAATCTTTTTTTGAAGCATGTGGGGGTGACCTTTCGAAGGGACCCGCAGACGGGACGGCCCAGGGCCAACAAGCCCGGCAGCGCCTTGGATCGGGAGCAGAAGGCAAAGGGCGAGTACTTTTATCTTTGTTGACAAAATTAAGGTGATGGTATGGGAGTCGCTGAGGACATCAACTGGCTGAAAGCCGACGAGGACGGTGTCGGGAAGGTCTTCACCATTATCGCGAGCAAAGGGGGCCTAAAGCTGCGCGAGCTTAAGGAGCTTTACGGCTCTGAGGATTGGTGGCCGGTGAAGGCGTACGTCAGCTCCTTGATCGCCAGAGGCCTGGTGGCGGAAATGGAGGGCATTTACCGGCTGACCGAAGATGGTAAAAAGGTCTTTGAAAGTTTCAAGGCGATGGAGGTCGTCAAGGCGATCTAGGTCGAGATATCCGAGATGTTCCCTCCCTTCAACAGGACAAATTTGTGCTTTATCGGCCCCTTCTCCGTGAGCTCCTCGGTTTCCTCCAGGATGATGTTCATGTGTTCGTCGTAGTTTGTCAGCCTGCCACGGAACCTTCGACCGTCCTTGGCGGTGACGGTGATTACTGTGTTGAGAAATTTCTCCATTCCGGCAATGGTCACAGTTTCCTGAGACTCTGCGTCCTCTTCCATAGAACCCATCAAATAATGAGGAGGCACCGCCTAAAATATTGTTCTCTGGGCAGTTTGCCGGGGGAGCAATACTTTCGGCGACCCCCCTCATCAAAAAACGCTTGAATCACGAGGGCGAGGGATTGAACAAAGAGGGATGATGGCAATGGTTGAACTTGAAGAACTTGAGGGAGTTGGCCCGGCGATTGCCGAGAAGCTGCGCTCAGCGGGTTATGACTCCATCGAAAGCATCGCGGTAGCCACTGCGGGTGATCTGATGGAAGCGGCCGAGATTGGGCTGAGGGTGGCAATGAAGGTGATAAATTCGGCGCGGGAGGCGTCGAAGATGGGCTATGAAAAGGCCCTAGAGGTCCTGGAAAGGCGAAAGCACCTCGGCCGCATCACCACCGGCAGCCAGCTTCTGGACAAAATAATTGGCGGAGGAATCGAGACGCAGGGGGTGACCGAGTTCTTTGGCGAGTTCGGTTCGGGGAAATCTCAGATTGCCCACCAGCTCTGCGTTAACGTGCAGCTTCCGCCGGAGCAGGGTGGGCTCAGCGGTAAGGCGGTTTACATAGACACGGAGAACACCTTCAGGCCGGAGAGGATCTCGCAGATGGCGATGGCTCTGGGAGAGGATCCCCAGAAAATCCTTGACGGCATCTACGTGGCCAGGGCACACACGACTGACCACCAGATGCTTCTGGCTGAAAAGGCTGCCGAGATCGCCAAGAATGACGGCGTCAGGCTGCTGGTGATTGATTCGTTGACGGCGCTCTTCCGCACCGAGTACTGCGGGAGAGGGGCTCTGGCGGAGCGACAGCAAAAGCTGGGTCGCCACATAGCGGAGCTTCACAAGCTGGCGGAGCTCAACGACATGGCTGTCTTCGTAACCAATCAGGTACAGGCCAGGCCGGATGTTTTCTTCGGAGATCCTACAAAGCCTGTGGGCGGCCACGTGCTGGGTCACGCAGTCACCGCCCGCGTGTACCTCAGGAAAGGCAAGGCCAACATGCGAACGGCGCAGCTGGTAGATCATCCCGGGCTGCCACCTGAGAGCGCGACGTTTCAGATAACTGAGGCCGGCATACGGGACTGAAATGTCGGACCGCGCCTAGTAATTTTGAGCCGGTAGCGCTGGATCAGCATCTTCCATGGATAGGCGATTGCCTTAGCGAGGCGTCTCAGGTTCACCTCCATTATCCTTTTGAAAGCAGCCGCGCCTATGCTATTGGTGATCCTTTGGGGTTCAAGCTGGAGGCGCAGGGGCTGGAGATTGAGCTTGGCATCAAGCCCGCCGGCGGAGTCTACATTCACGAGGAGATAATCCCGCGGATGCTGGATCAGCTAATTTTGGATATCAAGCAAAACAACGAGGTCAGGAACCCTCTTATCGTGGACCGGAACACCTCAGTGGTGCTTGACGGCATGCATCGGGTGGCCGCCCTCCAGAGGCTGGGCTGTCGCTATCTGCCCGTCTGCCTAGTCGACTACAGCAGCCCGAGGATTCAGGTCGGCTGCTGGTACCGCGTGATTCAGGACTGGGTCAGTGATTCGTTTCTGCTGGGAATTTTTCGATCCCTGGGACTGAGCATTGAACCCTCATCATTTGAAGCGGCCCTCAAGGAACTTGAAGCCAGGAAAGCCACGGCGGCGCTGTTCACGATGAAGAGCTGCTATCTGGTCAGGGCGCCGAAGACCGACATCGTGGAGAGCTACAGGTGGATCAAACGCTTCGAAGCCGCCGCCGAGGGAGAGGGCCTGCACATAAGCTATGAGATGGAGCATGATGCCGAGTGGCAGGTCAGGTCGGGGAAAGCCCCCGCGGCCCTGCTAGTTCCCCGGACCACCAAGGAGGAGGTTGTTCAGACTGCCTTGTCCGGAGAAGTTTTCACGCACAAGACGACTCGGCACATCCTGCCCGCCCGGCCAGTCAACGTCAATGTTCCTCTCAGCTGGCTGACGGGGGAAAAACCAATGGAGGAGGTGGAGAGGCTTTTGGTGGAATATCTCTCAGGACGGAAGGTGGTGAGGCTTTCCAAGGGCAGTGTCTTTGACGGTAGGCGTTACGACGAGGAACTTCTGGTTTTCAGGTGAAGCCATTGGCAGGCAAAAAGTTTGTGATCGTGGTCGGGGACGGGATGGCCGATTACCCCGTCGAGGAGCTTGGTGGAAGGACCCCCCTGGAGGTGGCGGAGAAGCCCAACATGGATCTCTTAGCCAGGGAGGGCAAGGTCGGCTTGATCAGGACGATTCCCCGGGGAATGTTGAAGGATTCGGCCGTTGCCAACCTTTCCATCCTGGGCTACGATCCGAGGAAATGCTTCACGGGGAGGGGCCCCCTTGAGGCCGGCTCCATGGGCGTTTCCCTTGGCCCCAATGACGTCGCCTTCCGGTGCAACCTAGTGACGGAGAGGGAGGGCAGGCTCGTCGATTACTCCGGTGGCTGCATCACCACTGAAGAGGCCGCGGAGCTCCTCAGCGAGCTGCAAAAACAGGGCTTTGGTGAGTTCCACCTGGGAATAAGCTACCGGCATATCTTTGTGCTGCGGAATGCCCGGGTCAGCGAGGGGTGTTCTCCTCCCCACGACATCATCGGCGAGCCAATAGCGAAACACCTCATCAAGTCCCGGGACAGGATTTCCCTTCGCCTGAACGAGTTCATGCTGGCATCAAGGCAAATCCTTTCCCAGCATCCCGTCAACCAGAGGCGGCTGAAGCTCGGCAAGAACCCGGCCAACATGATCTGGCTCTGGAGCCCGGGCAAACGTCCCGATCTGGAGCCATTTGAGAAAAAGTATGGGATCAAGGGCGCCATCATTTCCGCGGTGAATGTGATCAACGGCATTGGGGTTTGGGCGGGGATGGAGGTCATCAAGGTTCCGGGAGCGACGGGTTACTACGATACCAACTATGAGGGCAAGGCCGATTACGCGCTGAAGGCGCTGAAGGCCAATGACCTGGTCTTCATCCATGTTGAGGCACCAGACGAAGCCGGTCACGCGGGCGACGTTGAGCGGAAGATAAAGGCCATTGAGGATCTGGACAGAAGGCTCCTGGGCAGGATAGTGAGGAAGGGAAGGGAGGCAGCCGTGGCTGTCCTGCCTGACCATCCCACCCCGGTGACGGTCAGGACGCACGTCTCTGACCCGGTTCCATTTGCGGTGTTTGTTCCCGGCGGAGAAGGCGACGGGCTCAGGTTCACCGAGGCGGAGGCCAAGCGCGGCTCGCTGGGTTTGGTGCAGGGGCCAAGGTTCATGAAATTGTTTTTGTCGCTGGGCTCGGCTTCCTGAGGGTCTTTCTCAGCAGGACCATTGCCGTGGCCTGGGCAGTTATGGAGAACCCCACCGCGACCAGGGCTAAATTGTTGTCCATCAGGAAGCCGAAAACGGCGCCGCTTATGAGGAAGCCAAAGCCATAAAGGGTGTGGAAGATTCCGTAGGCCGATCCCCTGACCTCAGCTGGCGTGAGGTCCGCCACGGCCGCCCTGTAGATGGACTCGTGCATTCCGAAGATTGCTCCAAAGAAAATTGCCGAGATGATGACGAACTCCAGCCCGCCGAGGAAGATCAGGGAGGAGGGAATCACCGAGAGGGCAAAGGGCAGGTAGAGAAGCTTCCTGCCCATCCGGTCGTAGAGATAACCGGCCAGTGGTGCTGCCGCGGCGTCGACGGCCTGGGTGAGCAGATAAATGAGGGCCACTATCCAGGGCAGGACTTCAGGCGAGGCCCGGTACAATATCAGCCCGATGGAGACCAGCCCCGCCGCGTTCAAGGCCACCGCGGCTGAGTAGGTGGCCAGTTCACCAGGCAGCTGTTTGAGGCCGGCTCTTTTCGTGGCCGTGGCCGGTAGTGGGATCAGCGGCCTGAGTTTGAGGTAGCTCCAGAGAAGGGTGATTACCATGAGAAGATAGGGGATAAAAAGGAAGGAGAAGGCAGCGCTGAAATTCCCACCGGAAGTGAACAATATCGCGGCGACCAATGCCGGCCCGGTTATCGCCCCGATCTGGTCCAGCAGCTCATGGATGCCGAAGGCCTTGCCGCTTCCTATTCCTCTGGTGGCATAGGAGAATACGGTGTCCCGGGCCGGTGACCTCACGGCCTTGGATAACCTTTCCATCAGAACCAGGATGACGGCCAGGGGCCAAGCGCCGGCAAAGGCGAGCAGGGGCACGGCGATGAGGAGAGAATAGCCCAGGATGAAGATCGTCCAGTAAGACCTGGTTCGATCGGAGAGAAACCCGAAGACCATCCTCAGGGCGTAGCCGAGGAACTCCCCGGCGCCGAGGACCAGCCCCACGATGAAAGCCGAGGCGCCGAAGCTGAGCAGAAAGGGCGAGATGATGCTCCTCGATCCCTCGTAGATGATGTCCCCGAAGAGGCTGATGAGGCCAAAGATGATTATGCTTATCGCGGCTACCCTTTTGGGCTGCATGGCTATCCGCCGAAGAAGGTTGGACGCAGCGACAGCAGGCGGTTCATCGCCAGAGGCCTGAAGGGCATCCCCCTCGTCTGCTTTTTGATCTCCGCCGAGAGTTCCTTCACCGTCAGCGGCTTTAGTTCCTTTTCACCCCGGACTCTGACGGGAATTTTCTCCAGCTTTGTTTCCTTGTCGCCGATCACGACCACGTAGGGCACCCACTCCCGCTCGGCGTCCCTCACCTTCTTTGAGACGGATTCCTCCCGGTCATCTATGTCGACCCTTATCTTGGCCTTCTCAAGCTCGGAGGAGATCCTCCGGCAGAAATCCAGGTGCCGGGTGGCGAGAGGCACCAGTCTCACCTGGGTTGGTGAGAGCCAGAGGGGCAGGCGCGGCGCCTTGCCGGCCATCTGGGCCTTGGCTGCCTCCTCGAGTATTGCGTAGATCCACCGCTCTATGGAGCCGATGGAGGAGTGCAGGATCACACAGCCGCGTTTTTCCCCCTTTTCGTCAATGTAGTGAATGCCGTAGCGCTCCGAGTCCTCCAGATCCAGCTGGATCGTGGAGAGCTGGGCATTTCCGCCGACGGAGTCGATCATCTGAAACTCATGTTTGAGAACCCAGTAGTGCTTGCGTTCGGTGAGCAGCTCGATCAGGGCCGGGCGTTTGACCAGCCTGAGCAAGCGGGCGATGAAATCCCGGTTTTGGCGGTAGAAGTCCTCCACCACCCGGAAGACGACAGCGTAGTCCACCCCCATCGAGCCAACCATTTTCACATAAATTTTGAAGAGCCTCTCATACTCCTCCAGGCCTTGATCCAGGTCCCGGCAGAAGCAGTGTATGTCGGGCATGGTGAAGGCCCTGAGGCGCTTCAGCCCCACGGTCTCCCCACTTTGCTCCAGCCGGTAGGAAGGGGAGAGCTCGAACACCCTGACCGGCATCTGTTTGTAGGTCATCAGGGTGCTCTTCATCATCTTAAACAGGCCGAAGTCACCGGAGAACCGCAGGATGAGGGTTCGGTTGGGCAGCTTGATCTTGTAGTCCTTTTGCAAGAACCTGGCCGCCTGTTCAGCGATGTCGGGTTCGTCGGCGCGGTAGAGCACGGGCGTCTCTATTCTGAGGGCACCAATCTCAGCAGCGATCTTCGAGGCGAAGTCCTCCAGCAGCCCCTTGACGAGGGCGCCGTTGGGGTAAAAGCGAAAGTGGCCGGTATCGCTGGCGGGCTCGTAGTCCACCAGCTCTAGGCGCCGCATCAGCTTGATGTGGGCCGGCTCTTCCCCTGACTTTTGTCCCAACACCTCACTCAGGATATACTGTTTCAGCACCGGGGCCTTCAACAGCGGCGGGCATGATTCTAATTTCGACTTATCCAGATCATGCTCTTCCCCCTCTGGAGTGAGAACGATCAGCCGGCTGGGTGCGGCCTCCGTGACTGCCTCCTCGATTTCCCGGGCCTCAGCGGTGATGGTGCGCGAGAGTTCTGATAGCGGGTGTCCCTTGCAGCTTATGGTGAATGCCTTGTACCAGCCAAAGGGCAGCCGGTGAACCTCAAACCCCATTTCCCGGAGCCGGGCGGCGGCGGCGTCGAGCAGCTTGACGGCTCCTTTTGGTGAGGCAAGTGAAGAGCTCAGGTGAGCGTAGGGGTAAATGGCAATCCTTCGGGCCTCAACTTTTCGGGCAACGTCGGAGATCTCCGCGGCGGCATTTTTCGCCACTTGTTCGATGTTTTCCTCATCAGCTTCTTCCGCGGCTGAGAAGACGACGAGCACATCGTTCAGCTGTCCTGAATGCTGTTCAGGTTTAAGCTCCTCGGCCACCGGCGTCCGTTGTTTTACCTCGAAGCGAAGGTAGTCGGCGTGTATCAGCAGCAGTTGCAAGCCAACACCGCGGGAACTTGAGTTTGTGAATTTAATAATTTATCGTTTTAAAATTGCGGAGGCAGATGTTTAAACGGGAAAAGTAGAGCTTGGTTGGTGCCGATGAAAAGATTCTGTTATAGATGCGGTGCTCTGGAGGACGAGGCCGGGCCGTTGATCCAAGGGCTGTGCCAGCGCTGTTTTTCTGAGGTACCGCTGTTGCAGCTGCCGGCGGAAGTCGAGGTTGTCCTTTGCAAGAGATGCGGCGCCGTCAGGATCGGCCGGCAGTGGCAGCTTCAATCGTCGGGGGCATCTGTTGAAGATGCGGTCAGACAGGCGGTCCTCCATGTCGTCCGGGTGACCCGAGACACCGAAGCCGGGAGAAAATTTCTCAGGCCGGAGGAAGCCGGCGTCCAGGTCGAGGTTAATCCCCGCCTTAAGGAGGGCCTAGTGGATGTCAAGGCTTCGGGCAGGGTTCATCACCTCCAGGTTAACCCCAAGGTTGAGGAGGCCACCTTGAAATTGAACCTGAAATACACCACTTGTAACCTGTGCAGCCTGAAAAGGGCCCGGCACTATGAGGCCATTTTACAACTGCGCGATTTTCCGTCAAGAGAGACGCGGCTCCGGGTCCAGGAGGAGATGGAAAGGCTCGCTGCTCAGTCAAGTAAGGTCAAACCCGGGAATTTCATCGCCGAGGTCAAGGAGCATCACGGTGGGCTTGATTTTTACTTGAGTTCGGTGAGCCTTGCCCGAATGATGGCGGCCCGGCTGAAGGAAAGTTTTGGGGCCACCACGGTTGAGAGCGCTAAGCTCATCGGGCAGACAAAGAACGGGCGGAGGAAATACCGGGTTTCCATACTGGCCAGGTTTAAGTAATATAAAGCAGGGAATTAATAACTTTATAACTGATGTCCATGGTCGAAATGACGGGAGCCAAGGCGCTTTTTGAGGCCCTGAAGGCGGAAGGGGTAAGGGACATCTTCGGCATTCCCGGTGGAGCCATGATACCAGTTTACGATGCACTTTACGATGAGCCAGAGATCCGCCACATATTGACCAGGCATGAGCAGGCGGCGGCGCATGCGGCTGACGGCTATGCCCGGGCCACAGGAAAACCGGGCGTCTGTTTCACCACCTCTGGTCCTGGTGCAACCAATCTGACTACGGGAATACTGACTGCCTATATGGACAGTTCTCCCGTGGTCGCCATCTCCGGTCAGATGCCGAACTCGGTGCTGGGTAGCGATGCCTTCCAAGAAGCCGACATGCTGAGCATCATGCTGCCGATAACCAAGCATAACTTTATCATCCGCCACGTCACTGAACTGCCTGCCATCATCCGGCTCGCCTTCAAGACGGCGACGACCGGGAGGCCGGGACCGGTGCACATTGATCTCCCCAAGGATGTCCAAGTAAGCAAGGCGGATCTGAAAATTCCGGCCGAGGTGAATTATCACAAGAAGATAAAGCTGGATCCCGACCCTGAGGATATCAGGAAGGCCGTCAGGATGCTGGTGGACGCCGAGCAGCCCGTGATCTACGCCGGCGGCGGGGTCATTTGGTCCTCAGCTTCGGCAGAGGTGGTTACCCTGGCTGAGATGTTGGGAGCCCCCGTGGTCACCTCTTTGATGGGCAAGGGGGTGATCCCCGAGGACCATCCTCTGGCGCTCGGCATGCTCGGCATGCACGGGAGGATGGCGGCCAACCTTGCCGTGAGCGAGTGCGATGTCCTGCTGGGGGTGGGCGTCAGATTCAGCGATCGAGCTACTGGTGATGTTCGCCACTTTGCTTCGCGGGCCAAGATCATTCACATCGACATTGATCAGGTGGAGCTGGGGAAGAACGTTCGCGTGGACCTGCCGATACTCGGCGACGCCAAGCGATCGCTTGCCGCGATAATTGAAGGAATCAAGCTGCAAGTGAAAAAGGGGAGGACCAGCGCCTGGCTCCAGAGGGTGAAGAGGATGCGCGAAGAGCTGGCCCCGCGGATGGACTATGATGAGGTCCCCACAAAACCTCAGCGCGTGATCAAGGAGATAATGAGTGTGCTCAATGAAGACGCAATAATAGTGACCGAGGTGGGGCAGTGCCAGATGTGGGCGGCTCATTTCTATGTGGTCAAAAAACCGAGACACTTCATCTCTTCGGGAGGCCTGGGCACAATGGGGTTTGGTTTCCCCGCCTCCATGGGCGTCAAAATTGCCCGCCCGGAATGCGATGTGGTCACCATAGCCGGTGATGGCAGCTTCCTCATGAACTCTCAGGAGCTGGCCACGGTTGTGGAGAATAAGATAAACGTGGTCTCCTGCATCTTCAACAACCGCTACTTGGGGATGGTCAAGCAGTGGCAGGATCTATTTTATCAGAAGCGGCGATCTGGTGTTTATTTGGGAAACGTGCCCGATTTCGTGAAGCTGGCCGAGGCCTACGGTGCCTGGGGCGATCGCGCGACCAGGCCCAGCGAGATTGCACCGAAGCTGAGGGAAGCGCTGAAGTGCGGAAAGCCAGCGATCCTTGACATACCGATCGACCCCGATGAGCATGTTCTTCCCATGGTGCCCGCAGGGGGAAGGCTTGATGAACCGATACTTACCTAGGTGTTTGAAATGAAGACGCGAATGTTTTCGGTGCTTTGTCAGAACGTCCCCGGGGTCATGATGAGGATCTCCCGATCTTTTACCCGGAGGCAGATTAACCTGGATTCCATCACCGTGGGGATTGAGCCCTCCGGCCTGGCCAGGGTTATCCTGACCTTTAAGGCCGACGATCGCCTGGCGGAGTTCATGCGCCGGGTCCTAGCTCGAGCCGAGCCGATAATAGACGTGGAGGTGATTGATCCGGAGCGCAGCATTGCCCGTGAGATAGCGCTGCTGAAGACGAAAAAACTTGATGAAGAGCAACTCTGGAAGGTGGTGGAGCTGGTCGAGAGGGCCGGGGGCAAGGTGCTGGAAAACAAGGGAAACGTCTTGATCGTGGAGTTGAGCGGCAGCCATGAACATATAGAGAAGGTGATCACCGAGCTGGGCCCGGATATCCTCAAGGAGGTCGCCCGCTCGGGTCAGGTTCTTATATCCCGGGAGACATGTTAAATGGGATAACATGGTGAAGATATATTACGATAAGGATGCGGATCTAGCCCCGCTGAAGGGAAAGACGATCGCGATCATTGGCTACGGGAATCAGGGGCAGGCCCAGGCCAAGAACCTCAGGGATTCCGGCTGCCGGGTGATCATCGGTAGCATAAAGGATGCCAGCTATGAGCAGGCGAAGAAGGATGGTTTTGAGGTCCTCGACATCGCTGAGGCCGCCAAACGGGCAGACATAGTTCACATCTTGATCCCGGATGAATATCAGGCGGAAGTTTATCGGGAGCAGATTCAACCCCACCTCACCGCGGGCAAGGTGCTTTGCTTCAGCCACGGTTTCAACATCCATTTCAAGCAGATAGTGCCGCCGAAGGACGTGGACGTGATCATGATCGCCCCCAAGGCTCCGGGGGCAATGTTGCGGCAGATGTACGAGAAGGGTTCCGGGACGCCGGGGCTGCTTGCGGTGGAGCAGGATGCCAGTGGAAAGGCGAAGAAGATAGCCCTGGCCATGGCCAAGGGCGTGGGACTGACCCGCATAGGGGTGGTCGAGACCACCTTCAAGGAGGAAGTGGAAACGGATCTTTTCGGCGAGCAAGCGGTTCTGGTGGGCGGGGTTTCCGAGCTGATGAAGGCCGGTTTTGAGACGCTGGTTGAGGCGGGTTACCAGCCGGAGATAGCCTACTTTGAGTGCATCAACGAGATGAAACTGATCATCGATCTGGTCTACGAACACGGTATCGAGGGGATGATGCAGGCCGTCAGCAATACCGCGGAGTATGGCGGCCGCACGAGGGGAAAGTGGATAATCGACCAGCGGGTGCGGGAGACGATGAAGAGGATGCTTGAGGATATCAAGAGCGGGAAGTTCGCTCAGGAATGGATAGCGGAGAGCAAGGCAAAACTGCCCAACCTCCGCCGGATGCGCGAGGAAGGCAAAAAGCACTTGGTTGAGAAGGTCGGAAGGGAGCTCCGAAAGTGGGCGGGAATTGAAAAGTGATTTTTTCAGTTGCCTCAGTTGAACCACCAGAAATTTATATTGAGAATGTGAAGCCTTCTCGGAGGCAGGACCGATGAAGCTTCGCAGCCGAGAAGTTGTAGCAGGCCTTGAGAGCCTCCCCCGTCGGGCACTGTTAAGGGCTGACGGCTTGACGGATGCGGACATGGAGAGGCCCTTTGTTGCCATAGCCAACTCCTACACCAACATCGTCCCCGGCCATCTTCACCTGCGACAGCTGGGCGAGGCGGTTGCTGCCGGAATCCGGGAGGCCGGTGGTACTCCCTTCGAGTTCAACACGATTGCCATTTGTGATGGCATCGCGATGGGCACCCGTGGCATGTGCTATTCGCTGCCTTCCCGGGAAATCATCGCCGACAGCGTTGAGTTGATGCTGGAGGCCCACCGCTTCGACGCCGTGGTTTGTCTGGCTAGCTGCGACAAGATTGTCCCCGGGATGTTGATGGCCATGGCGCGGGTGAACATTCCAGGAATAATGGTCACCGGTGGCCCGATGATGCCGGGAGAATGGCGGGGCCAGAAGCTGGACGTGATCAGCGCCTTTGAGGCCGTGGGCGCCGTCAAGGCGGGCAGGATGAGCGAGAGGGAAGCGCGGATGGTTGAGGAGCACTGCTGCCCCGGCTGTGGTTCCTGTGCCGGTCTCTTCACGGCCAACACAATGGCTTGCCTTACTGAGGCCATGGGGATGTCACTTCCGGGCATGGCCACCATGCATGCCATCGACTCCAGAAAAGCAGCCTTGGCTAGGCAAAGTGGCTTTCAGGTGCTGAAGCTGCTTCGTCAGGGGATAACTCCGCGAAAGATCATGACGAGAGCAGCCTTCGAGAATGCCGTGATTGTTGACATGGCCATCGGGGGCTCGACGAACACGGTGCTTCACCTCCCCGCGATTGCCCATGAGGCCGGTGTTAAGCTGGACCTTGACACCTTTGACAGGTTGAGCCGGAGGACGCCGCACATCTGCAGCCTGAGGCCCGGTGGCCAGCATACCATGCTGGATCTGGACAGGGCTGGTGGGATACCTGCGGTTATGAAAAGGCTGGGTGGCCTCATCCGGGGATCACCTCTCACAGTTACGGGGAGGAGCGTTCAGGAGAACCTCAAGTTTGTCAAGATGCCGGAAAACGGCGTCATCAGACCGCTGAAGAAGCCTTACCACCGCGAGGGAGGAATCGCAATTCTCTACGGGAATTTGGCCCCGAAGGGTGCCGTGGTCAAGTATGCTGGCGTCAGGCCGAGCATGCTGCGGCACAAGGGCCCGGCCAGAGTATTTGACCGCGAGGAGGATGCCGTGAAGGAGATACTTAACGGCGAGATCAGGCGGGGAGATGTCGTGGTCATCAGATATGAAGGGCCCAAGGGAGGACCAGGAATGAGGGAGATGCTTGCCGCCACCTCAGCCATAGCTGGCATGGGGTTGATCGATTCTGTGGCGCTGGTGACCGATGGAAGGTTCTCCGGGGGGACAAGGGGAGCGGCGGTGGGGCACGTTTCTCCCGAGGCCGCCGAGGGAGGACCAATTGCCGCTGTCAGGGATGGAGATAAAATATTGATCGACATCCCGCGTCGCAGGTTGGAGGTGCTGGTCTCCGGGCAGGAGCTGGAAGAAAGGCTGGCGAAGATAAAGCGCCATGTCCCCCGAGTGAAAACAGGATATCTGGGCCTTTACTCCAGGATCGTCAGCTCAGCTTCAGACGGAGCCATTCGCCTTTAGCCCATTTTCCGGCGGCCGGCGTTGGTGCGGTAAAACTTAAAGATTGGGCCACGTAATCAGGTTGGGCAAGTTCATGGCGATGACCATTGCGGAGAAAATATTGGCCCGGGCGTCGGGGCGCCAGAGAGTGTCGCCGGGTGAGATAGTCGAGGCCAGAATTGATGTGGCGATGATCAATGACATCACCGGCCCGATCACGGTGGAGGCTTTGGAGCAGATCGGGGTTGAGGAGGTCTGGGATCCCTCGAGGGTGGTCATCGTCTTGGATCATCAAGCCCCATCCACATCAATCGAGGCCTCGCGGGAGCACAGCAAACTGCGCAGGTTTGCGGCTCAAAATAAAATTAGAAATTTTTTTGACGTTGGTGAGGGCATCTGCCACCAGGTGCTCCCCGAACGTGGTTTCGCGCTGCCCGGGGAGCTTGTCGTGGGGGCCGACTCTCACACCTGCACCTATGGGGCCTTCGGCTGTTTTGCCACCGGCATCGGCTCCACCGACATGGCAGCTGTTTTTGCCACGGGAAAGCTGTGGTTTCGGGTTCCCGAGAGCATGCTCGTCAAGGTTGAGGGTAGACTTGGAAGGCGGGTCACCCCGAAGGATGCAATACTGAAGATGGTGGGGGACATCGGGGCCGATGGCGCCACTTACCGCTCCATTGAATTCTCCGGCAGCGGCATGAGCCGGATAGGCATTGGCGGGAGGATGACGATGTGTAACATGGGGGTGGAGATGGGGGCGAAGACGGCAATTGTTCCAGCCGACGAAGTCACAGAGGCATACCTGAGGGGCAGGGCCAGGTGGAAATACAGGGCAGTTAACAGCGATCAAGGCGCGAGCTACGTTGAGGAGAGGGAGTATGATTTATCCCGGCTTGAACCCCAGGTGGCGCTGCCCCATAACGTGGACCGGGTGCGTCCGGTGCGGGAGGTGGCCGGGGTGAAGGTGGATCAGGCCTTTTTGGGCAGCTGCACCAACGGCAGGCTTGAGGACTTGATCGAGGCGGCAAAGATTTTGAAGGGCAGGAGGATAGCGCCTGGGGTGAGGATGCTCGTCGTTCCCGCTTCCCGTGAAATTTACTTGGAGGCGCTCAAGAAAGGAGTGCTGCAAAAGTTCGTGGAAGCGGGCGCCGTCGTCGGGTCACCATCCTGCGCGGCCTGCATGGGAGGACATATCGGAATCCTCGGCCCGGGTGAGGTCTGCATCTCCTCATCCAACAGAAATTTCCGTGGCCGCATGGGCAGCCCTGAGGCCGAGGTTTATCTGGGCTCGCCGGCCACCGTCGCCGCCTCGGCCTTGAAGGGGGAGATAACCGATCCGAGGGATGTCTGATGGCCAGGGCTTGGGTTTTCGGCGATAACATCTCAACCGATGACATCATCGCGGGGAGATATCTGGTTCAGCATGATCCCCGGGAGCTCGCGAAACACGTGATGGAAGCGGTGGACCCTGAGTTTGCTTCCAAGGTGCGGGCGGGGGACGTCATCGTGGCCGGGAGAAACTTTGGCTGTGGTTCAAGCCGGGAGCATGCACCGATGGCGCTGAAGGGTGCCGGGGTGGCCGCCGTTGTCGCCACATCCTTCGCCCGGATATTCTTCCGCAACGCGATAAATCAGGGCTTGCCGGTTTTGGTTTCAAAGGAGGCGAAGGAGGGCTTCAGGACCGGAGATGGCATCAGGGTGGACGTCAGCAGGGGTGAGGTGATTAACACCAGCACCGGAAAGGTCTACCGGGCCGAGCCACTCCCCGATTTCTTGATGGAGATCTTGCGGGCGGGAGGGCTGCTGCCCTATCTGAAGGAAATGAGGGGAAAGGAAGTCAGAAAAGGACAATCAGTTATTTAAGCTTAAGAAGTTCGGTGCCAAAATTGTTCGGGTGAAATTTTGACCAGATACAGGATCGCGGTCATTCCTGGTGACGGCATCGGCCCCGAGGTCATCCGGGAGGGCGTGAAGGTCCTCCGGGCTGCAGCCGATGCCGTTGGTGGCGTTGACCTCGACTTCGTGGAGTTCCCCTTCGGCGCCGAGCATTACCTGATGACGAAGGAGCTGATACCGGAAGAGGCGCTGAAGGAACTGTCCCGCTTTGACGCGATCTACCTTGGAGCTCTGGGAGATCCCCGGGTTCCTCCGGGCGTCCTTGAACAGGGCATACTGCTCCGGTTGCGCTTTTACTTTGATCAGTACATAAATCTGCGCCCCGTCAAGCTCTATCAAGGTGTCCCCTGTCCCCTGGTGGGGAAGGGACCGGAGCACGTGAACTTCTACGTGGTCCGGGAGAATACCGAGGACTTCTACGTGGCCCTGGGGGGCAGGGCCAGGGGCAGCTCCAGCGCTGAGCTGGATCTCCTCAGGTCGCTTTATGAGGCCAAGTTTAAACTGGACATCGACGTCGACAGGGATGAGATCGCCTATCAGCTGGGGGTCATCAGCAGGAGGGGGGCGGAGAGGGTCATCCGCTACGCGTTTGAGCTGGCGCGGAGGAAGGGAAAAAGGCGCGTCACCTCGGTGGACAAGGCCAACGTCCTCAGCCACGTCTACGGGCTCTGGCGAGAGGTCTTTGAGTCAGTTGCCCGGGATTATCCTGAAATTGAAACCGAGTTTGCCTTTGTGGATGCAGTTTCCATGTGGTTCGTGAAGAATCCGGAATGGTATCAGGTGGTGGTGACGCCCAACATGTTTGGTGACATCATCACCGACCTCGGGGCCATGATTCAAGGTGGTTTGGGTCTGGCGCCGGGAGGGAACATTAATCCCGACGGAGTGAGCATGTTTGAGCCCATCCATGGGTCGGCTCCCAAGCATGCGGGAAAAAATGTGGCCAACCCGATCGCCACCATTTTGGCCGGGCAGATGATGCTGGAAGAGCTGGGGGAAAAGAGGGCGGCGGATGTCGTCGAAGAAGCGGTTGCCGCGGTGCTCCGGGAGGGCAAGGTCAGGACATATGATCTGGGGGGAAAATCGAGCACCTCAGAAGTCGGCGATGAAGTGGTGCGAAAGATAGAAAACAAGTAGCCTTGGTTTCCACCGGTCTGATGGTGCGCCGATTATATTAACATGACAGAGATAATAGTGAGGAAAGCATGCGCCTGGTGATTGCCATAACCGGGGCGAGCGGTGCCCCCTACGGTTTGAGGTTGCTGGAGGCTTGCCGGGACTTGGGGGTGGAGACGGAACTGATCATCTCCAGAAACGCTGAAAAAATTCTGGAGCTGGAGCTGGAAAAAACCGCCGCGGATCTGGAGAGACTGGCCACGCGGAGTTATTCCCCCGATGATCTGGAGGCGCCACCGGCGAGCGGGTCTTACCCGGTCGACGGCATGGTGGTGATCCCCTGCAGCATGAAGACCCTTGGCGAGATTGCCAACGGGATCTCCCAGAACCTGATCACCCGGGCGGCCGACGTGATTCTCAAGCAGAACCGCACCTTGGTGCTGGTGCCGCGGGAAACCCCCTTAAATCTGATTCATCTTGAAAACATGGTGAAGCTGAAGCGGGCAGGGGCAATCATCCTGCCCCCCGCCCCGGCATTTTACATCAGGCCCAAGAGGATATCGGATCTGGTGGACTTCATTGTGGGGCGGGTTCTGGAGATGTTTGGAATTGAGCACCACCTCTATCCCCGGTGGGCCGGGCCGGGCGAGTGATCGGCTCTGGTCGAGGTGATTTGATGGGGTCAAAGCTGCCCCCGATCAGAAAGTTTGAGTGCATGGAATGCAAGTATGTTGATTACAGGATGTCCACCCGCGAGGTCGGCGAGACAGTACCTGGCGATTGTCCCAGATGTGGTGGCAACCTGCAGGTAACCGCGGTGGGTGCCCCGGACTGGCTGATCAGGCCGCTGGAGCTGGTTGCGCAAAAATTTGACATTTTGGATGTGGTGGCGCGCCCGGACAGGATTGAGCTGGAGGTTTCATCAAGAAAATTTCCCACGGCCTTCCGCTATCTCTTGAAGGCATTTGGAGGGGAGAATTATCTCCCGGTGATGCGGGAGCAGGAGGGTGAGCTGAGGCTCACGCTCGTCAGGCGCCAGGAGGTCCGGGCGGGCAGTGTTCTGGTGAATGTTGTCCTCTTCCTTGCCACCGTGGCGTCAACTTTTGTGGCGGGTTATTATCTCTTTGACGGCTCCATCGCCAGCGCGGCACTTTTTTCCGCCTCGCTGATGCTAATGCTGGTGGCCCACGAGCTGGGTCACAAGATATCGGCCTGGCACAACGGGGTGGTTTCCACCTTGCCCTACTTCATTCCCGCTCCTCCTCCCTTCCCCTTGGGAACCCTCGGCGCGGTCATCAACATCAAGAGCCCCATTCCCACCAAGGAGGCCTTGGTGGAGATGGGCGCCTCCGGGCCAATCACCGGCTTCGCTCTTTCCGTGGTGATTACTTTCATCGGGCTGACCTTTTTGAGCCCGGGGGGGCTGGAGGTACCCCTGCCTTTTGTGCCTGTGATGTTTGGCCTGCTGCAGCTACTGACCCTGGGCCGGGTCACCGCCACCTTTGCGCTAAACCCCCTGACCTTTGCCGGCTGGGTGGTGATGCTGTTGACGATGTTTAACATGATTCCCGTGGGGCAGCTTGACGGGGGGCACATCGCCCGGGCGGTCTTGGGCCGGCAGCGCCATTTTCTGCTGACGCGGGTGCTGGGCTTTTCGCTGCTGTTTCTGGGTCTGGCCTTTCCCGATCTACCGATCTTCTTCATCTGGGGGCTGTTAATACTGCTCTTTTTCAGGGGCTACCACCCCGGAGCTCTGGATGATGTCTCGCCGCTGTCATTGCGGCACAAGGCTTTGGCGGCGGTGGCGCTGGTTGTTTTTATCCTCTGCCTGCCCATTCCTTTAATGTAGGCGATGACTACATAGAGTTGAGAGAAAAATCAGCCATGGTGTGCGGGTGAGGGGAAAGTTCATCAGCGTCGAGGGGCTTGATGGCTGCGGAAAGAGCACCCAGGTGAGGCTTCTCGCCCGCTGGTTGCGGCGCATGGGCCACGAGGTCGTGGTCACCGAAGAGCCAACCGATGGGCCGATAGGCAGAATCATCCGGATGGTGGTGGCCGGAGGCTTCAAGGTGCCAGTGGCCGCCGAGGCACTTCTCTTCGCCGCCGACAGGCTGCACCATGTTGAACGGGTGATAGCACCGGCGGTTAGTTCAGGCAAAGTTGTCATCTCCGACAGGTACATTGCCTCTTCCCTCGCCTATCAATCGGCTCGCGGCCTTCCCCTCAGGTGGGTGATGAAGATAAACGAGATGGCTCCGGAACCCGACCTGATGATATTGATCGATGTTCCCGCCGAAGTTACAGCGGGGAGGATAAACCGTTCACGCAGGCCGGATGGGTTCGAGCGGGATCTTGAACTCCAGAAAAAGGTCAGACAGGTCTACTTGAACATTGCCCGGCGGTATAAAATGAAAGTGATTGACGGCAACCGCCCCGTCGACGAGGTGCAGGAGGACATCAGGAGATGGGTGAAGAGGCTACTGTGACCAGAAATGGTCTCTTGCCTCCAGCTACATGTTTATCTGGGCTGAGAAGGGCAGGGTTTTGAAGACTTCGCTCGCGGCCCTTTCGACTTTCGTTCGATTTTCTGGGCTGGTGTAAACGCGGATGATATCGACGTATCCCTTCAACACATTGATCAGTCGCGAGTATCGGGAGAGCTGCACGAGTTCCTTTTTCCCGCCGCTGTTGGTGGTGAAGACGGGGATCTCCATCGGGTCTATCTCCCGCGGGTAATAGGGGATGGAGTCCAAGGTGGGCACGTCCACCACAACCTCGTCGCTGTCTACCCCCGCCAACTTGGCGATCTCCTCCTCCTTCTGGTGCCTGACGTTTTTGTCGCCCAGCAGCCTTGCCACGTAGGCATCCTTGATGTGAACATCTCTCTGGTAGGCGACCTTCAGAAGTTCTCGGTTGTCCAGCTTTCTCATTATTTCCTTGGCCTTTTCGGCCCGCCGGCGCTTCTCCGGTTCCTTGCAGGTGGTCGGGTCCAGCTCCCTCATTTTGGTCGCCACGTAGCCATCGTCCATCTTTAGAAAATCTTCAACGCTGGCGAAGGAGGTCAGGCCGATCAGCTCGTCAGCGTGGTCCATTGCCTTGTGAAGGAGGATCTCCGCCGCCCTGACGGCGTGGTGATAGTAGACGGCGAGGAACATCTCATATCGGGCTATCATGAATGCCTCAAGGGCGTAGAGCGCCTTGAGATCGATGGCGATGTCTTCCCCGCAGACATCCATCGCCTGGATGAGCCTGTTTATATCGATGCGCCCGTATTCGACTCCGGTGTAGTAGGAATCTCGAACCAGAAAGTCCAGTTTATCAGCATCAACCTGGCTGGCGGTGATCTGGTGCAGATAGGTTTTCCCGCCCGTTCTCTTTCCAAAAGCAAGCTCAATGATTTCATCCGGCCTATAGCCGCTCTCCTTCAGGGCATCGGCAAGCTCGCTCTCCTTCACAATTCTGGCCCCCATTTGCTCATGGTTGATGCCGAGTTTTTGCACGATGAGTTCCTCGTAGGAGTGCGAGAAGGGGCCATGGCCGATATCGTGCAGGAGGCTGGCGAGCCTGACGAGTTGCCATTCGTCTTCGGAGATTTCCACGCTTTTTTTCAAAGAGTCGGCAATCTGGCCGGCCACGTGCATGGCACCGAGAGAGTGGGAGAATCGGGTGTGCTCGCCGCCGGGGTATACCAGTGATGCGATCGAAAGCTGCTTTATCCCGCGCAAACGCTGAACGGGCCAAGTGTCTATTATCCGGCGCTCCACATCGGTTATGCCGATGTAGCCGTGGATCGGGTCGCGGATGTATTTGATCATCATACGCAATCCACTCTGTACCTAGATCTATTTAGCTCTCTCTAAAATTGCACCAAAAAAAGCCCATTTTTCACGAATTCGAGCACCTCGGTAATTCAACGCCAAAATTTGAAGGGGAAATTGTCTGCGGTGCTGGAGGCCAAGGAGGTTGTTTCGGAGTCGGTCACACCACTGGCATTATTTTGATTGCCGTCTTCGGTGGGCGATTCTGGATCGAAAACCGAAATTAATTAATTGTCGGGTCCGTTATCCCCTTTCCCCATATCTTTCAAAAACTGAGATGAAAATGAGGTCTTTATCTTGAACGTTGTACACCCGGTGGAACTCGTTGGGCGCGATCGTCACTACATCCTTCTCCCTCACGCGGCGTCGCCTTCCATCGGTTTCGATTTCCCCCTCTCCCTCCACAAAGAAGTAGACCTCTCCCACGGGGTGAGAATGTCCGGTGGTCTGTTTTCCGGCGTGCAGGATGGTGATGGAAAGCACTAGATTTTCGTCGACGCCCCTGTCGCAGACGATGTAGCGTTCATCGTTCTTTATCACCCGGGCCTCGCGGAAGGCCTGGAGATAGCTCTTGTGCGAGACATCATACCACTCACCGGTGAACAGGTACCCCTTGACTTTTTCTCCCCTCTCCATGAGGTGCTGTATGAAGAACCCCGGAGCATCCCGTTTTGAATTCCTGCAGAAATCTCCGAGGATTGGAAAGATGCGCTTGGGGAAAAGGTAAACACCGGTGCTCACGTAATTGCTCAACGGCGGCTTGACCTTTTCCTTGAAGTCGGTGAAGAAAAAGCTGTTGGCGGGCGGGGGGTAACCATCGCTGCCCTCAAACTTGACCGTGGCCATTTCCTCGGGATTCATCTCGGGGTTCTGCCCCACGTAATATACCCCCACCAGCGGCTCTCCGGTGTAGCTCGAAATGAATCCCTCAAAACCCGAGGAGAAGTAGTTGTCGGCGCAGACCACCATCAGATCTTCATCAATTTTCAGCTCTCTAATGGCGTTCCAGATCGAGGAGACGGCCCCCAGTTTCTGCTCCTCGACCATCGCCTCCTCGACGATGACTTTTTCATAGCCGGAAAAAAACCGGGCAAATTTTTTGTTGGTCGTGATGATGGGCTCCAGGTTCACCGCGCGGATCTTTTGGAGCAAATGGTTCAGGATGGTGTCTCCCCGTTCCATGATCATCGCCTTGGGCAGCAGTTCCCCGATGGTGCCCAGCCTTCTGGCAAATCCGCCGGCGAGAATCAAGGCCTTCATCTCAGTACCGGGAAACATTTAGTTGCTATCTTTATTTATCTTTCATGAGAGACATTAGAGAAGTGAGCCAATGGTGCTGGAACAGCTGGGAAGGGCCCTGCACGGTGCCCTGCAGAAGATAACCCGTGCGACCCACGTGGACGAGCGGGCCGTGAAGGAGCTGGTCAGGGAGATTCAGCGGGCCCTGCTGCAAGCCGACGTCAACGTTGAGCTGGTGCTCGATCTCACCAAGCGGATAGAGAAGAGGGCGCTTGAGGAGAAGTTGCCCCCCGGGATGAGTCGCAAGGAACACGTGATAAAAATAGTCTATGAGGAGCTCTCTTCTTTCCTGGGTAAGCCAGCGCCGCTGCAGCTTGAACCAGGGAAGCCAAAGGTGCTGCTCATGGTGGGACTTCAGGGCAGCGGCAAGACAACATCGGTTGCCAAGCTTGCGGCTCATTTCAAGAAGCGTGGCTATAAGGCTGCGATCGTTTGTGCCGACACCTACCGCCCCGGAGCATACGAGCAGCTGAGCCAGCTCGGGCAGCAGATAGGCGTCGAGGTCTTCGGTGATCCCGGAGCCTCGGATCCGATAAAGATAGCCAGGGAGGGCGTGGCACGCTTCAAGAGGGAGCGCGCGGAGCTGATCATTGTCGATACTGCGGGCAGGCATCGGCGGGAGGAGGCCCTGATGAAGGAAATGCAGGAGATCGCCAGGGCCGTGGAACCTGATGAGATAATGTTGGTCATAGATGGAACCATAGGGCAGCAGGCTAAGGAGCAAGCCGCGGCTTTCAAGCTGGCCACACCCATAGGCTCCATTCTGGTTACCAAGCTCGACGGCACGGCGAAGGGGGGTGGGGCTCTTTCGGCCGTCGCGGCCACGGGGGCTCCGATAAAGTTCATCGGGGTCGGGGAGCACATCGAGGATCTTGAGCCCTTCGTGCCGCAGAAATTTGTGGCCCGATTGCTCGGGATGGGGGACATAGAGACGCTCTTGCAGAAGATTGAGGAAGCGGCGAAGGAGGAGAAGCTGAAGCCGGTTGACATGAAGGCGATGATGGCGGGCAAAATAACGCTCCGCGATGTCTATGACCAGTTGGAGGCGATGAGCAAGATGGGGCCGCTGAGAAAAATTATGCAGATGATACCCGGGGTCGGAGTTTCCCTGCCCGAGGAACAGATGAGGATCGGGGAGGAGAAGTTGAAGAAGTTCAAGTACATCATGCAGTCGATGACCCCGCAGGAGCTTGAGGATCCCAAGATACTCAACGCTTCACGCATCCGCAGGGTGGCCCGTGGCTCGGGGACGACCGAGGCCGAGGTCCGGGAGCTTTTAAAGCAGTACGAGCTGATGAAGAAGTTCATCAAGGCCTTCGCCAAGGGAAGGGGCCCGAAGCTGGGCCAGCTGGGGAAGATGTTCCGGTCGGGGTTTGGACCCGCGGAAAAGGGCCCTGGAAAAGGCTCTTAAACGAGGGAGTTAATCAACTTAATAGGCAGGGTAAAATCTGGTCGGTGTGGTTTAAATGTCCGGACGTTCTAAGGGCTTGAGGAGCAAAAGTCGGAAGAAGTTGACCAAACACCCCCGTCAGCGGGGGCTATCTCCCGTCAGCAGGGCGGTTCAGGATCTTCCGGTTGGCACCAAGGTCTCCATAATAATTGATCCGGGTGTGGTCAAGGGACAGCCGCACCACCGCTACCATGGCAGAACCGGAGTCGTCACCGAAAGGCGCGGCCGTGCCTATGTGGTTGATGTTCGTGACGGCGGCTCGATAAAAAGGATTATTTCCCGCCCCGAGCACCTTAGGGTGGTGGAGGCATGATCGGTAAACGCGTGGTGAAGGAAAAACCCGTGTCGCTCCCGGAGGTCCTCGGCATCCTGGAGAAGGTTAAGAAGGAGGGGGAGCTGGAGTACTGGCAGCGGCTCACCTTCGATTATGCGCAAAAGTTTGCCAAGCTCAAGCCCAAGGAGGCCCAGGAACTTTTGGAGGAGCTCCTCAAGATGGATAAGATTAAGGAGCACCAGGCCGTGGCGATCATCGACCTAATGCCGCAGACTAAGGAGGATCTCGAGCTCATTTTCTCCAAGGAGAGGGTGAAGCTCGAGGACGATGAAGTGAAAAGAGTTCTCGAGCTGGTCAAGAAATATAGCGGTTGAAATAAGCTGGCTCGGGGGCATGTTTTCGGTGGAAAAAAAGTACGAGGACCGGGGAATAGTATTGGACTTTCTCCCTCAGGGGCACCCGAATGATCCCAGGCCCATTCACCTGAGGGAGCCCATAGCCCAGATACTAGGCGACACCTTCTTCACCCTGCTGGAGGTCGTGCCCGTCAAAGGGGTTACCTTTTTGCCGCACGAGCGAGTTTCCATCGGGAAAGGGGAAAGGGACAAGGTCGAGAGGATAAAGCGCCGCATAGGTTATGAGGATTTGACCGCCGCTGCCAAGGCCGAGCTGCAGCCGGTTGTGGAAAACCTGGTCAATGAGAACCCCGATCGTTTTGTTGAGTTCTTTAACCGGGCCGGGCCGCTCACGACCCGCTTTCATCAGCTGGAGCTGATCCCCGGAATAGGCAAGAAGCTCATGTGGGCGATAATTGAGGAGAGGAAGAAGAGTCCCTTTGTTGACTTTGCCGACATAGAGAACCGGGTGAAGGGCCTGGTGAACGTCAAGTCGTTGATTGCCAAACGGATAGTGATGGAGCTTCAGGGAGTGGACAAGTACCGGATATTTGTGCGGCCTCCAGCGAGGAAATCAACGGAGGAGGCACCTTAAACCTTTCACTCTGCAGGGACCTTGAGTTCGTTGAGGACTTCAACCCAGGCGGTATCAAAACCCTGTTCATCCCTGGGTCGGAATTTCTGCGAGATCCTATTCTTCGCTTCGCGGATGATTTCAGCAATCTGCTCAGCGGAGTACTTTCCCTCCAGCACCTTGTTGATGGTGGCCAGCTCACTGCCCGATTCCAGCGCTGAGACCATCCCCTGCAGCGCCAGCAGGTAGCCCCTGGTGAATTCGTCCCCAGAGCGGAGTTGGTTCTGGTTGGCCTCCAGCCATTCCCTGGCCCCTTTGATATCCCTCTTCTTCAAGGACTTTACCAGAGGCTTTATGTCGATGACCATCACTGTCCACGCCCCGGCCGCCTTTTAACCTTGATGATTCCCCGCATGTGCAGACAACAACTTCAACTCATCCTCACTCTTTAATCGTCTCCAGGATGCTGATGGCGTTCCAGATCAGGGTGCGGGTGTGAACGGGCATGTTGGGATCGTTGCTTATTTCGTCCAGTATGGAGATGGCTGTGGAAGCCCTGACCATGGCGTCGTTATTTTTGTTCAGAAGCGCGTTTTTGGCCTCGCTCGCGGCCCTGCGGATGTTGCGCGGAACCGTGGTGTCGTCTGCCATGCGCGACATCATCTCTGCAACCTGTTTCAGTTTTTCCTCGGAGGACACGGACACCACCCCGCCACATGCTCAATCACCTAATTTTAATCCTGAGACCCAATAAATGGTTTTGGGGTGGGGCATGAAGGAGGAGGACATACCCAAGGTTGTGGAGATGCTGATGGCCGGAGGCAAGATGTTAGCGGTCCACTGCGGTAATTGCCTGAGCCCCCTGTTTGAATATCAGGGGAAGGTGGTTTGCCCGGTCTGCGGCGGTAAGACAAAGGCGCTCAAAGCGGAGGCCAGACCCCCTTCCCTCGACAAGGTCAGGGAGACGCTTCTGGCCAAGATAAACTCCCTCACCGAGCAACTTGCCAAGGAGACCGATCACGCTAAGACTTTAGAGTTGCTGGACAGAATAAAATCAGCCCTCGAGGTGCTGGAGAGGCTTAAGGAGGGGTGATGGCTTGAAAAGGGACGTCATACTAAAGGCCCTGATGGAGGCGGGGACGCCAGTAACCACCGAAGAGCTGTCCAAGAGGACGGGCATAGATATCGTGAGGTTGCGGGTCGACCTTTACCATCTGTCTGAGGAGGGGAAGGTCGAAAGAAGGCTGCGCGGGAACACTCCGGTGTGGACGATAAAGCTGGGTTCCATCCCGGAAGGCCGCTGAAATCAACAGCACGTGATTTTTTTGAACTGGCTCGACTTGGTCAGGGTCATCGGTGCCGGGGTCCTGCTCGGCATCGTCGTGGGTCGAATAGTTGTCTTAAGACCCCGCCACCTGGAGAGGTTGCGACCCAGAGTTTGGCTCCCCGAGTTAAAGAGAATGAGCGTTCGAAGGTGGCTGGTCCTTTTCTCAGCGGCATTCTCGGTGGCGGTGGTCTCCCTCCTCTTTTCGACGGTGGTCGGCTGGCTTTTGCAGCTTTTCGAGGTGCCGGCTGTTTCACCTGAGGATTATCCCTTTGTCACCTTGGAGCGCGATTATCCTTGGTTGGTGCTGGCGGTGGTCAACATCCTCCCGATATTTGAAGAATGGATCTTCCGTGGCATCATAATCGATGAGGTGATCCGCTGGCGGGGGTCAAAGTTTTTCGCGGTCCTGATTTCCGCAGCCCTCTTTTCCGCCTTTCACCTCTCCAACCCCGGCACCTACCCGGGGATTGTCCTTTCCATGTTTCCGGCCAGCCTGCTCCTCTCCCTGTGCTATCTTTACACAGGGCTGGGCGGCGCGATCTTGGCTCATGATTTTTACAATACCCTGCTGCTGGCGATCGCCTTCCTGACGGGATAGCTGTTGAGACGGGGCTTAAATCCAGGGAGCCACCAGTGATCAGGGGAAGGCCGTTGGTAATCAGGGTGGTCAAGTCTAACGGCGAGCTTGAGGATTTCCGGCCAGAAAAAATACTGCGGACTCTTCGCAGGGCCGGCGCTGATAAAAGGACGGCCAGAGAAATTGTCAGAAAAATTGAAAAAAAGGTCTACGACGGGATAGCGACCAGGGAAATCCTGCGGCTCGTCAAGGAGATGCTTTCCGAGGAGCAGCCACACGTGGCGATGCGCTATGACCTCAAAAGTGCGATAATGCGCCTTGGCCCGGCCGGATTCACCTTCGAAAACTTTGTCGCCGAATTGCTCAAGTGCTACGGGTATCAGACCAGGCTCAGGAGCGTGGTGAGGGGCAGATGCGTTCAGCATGAGGTTGACGTGATAGCGGAGAAGTCGGACGGGGATTTTGTCAGGGCCATGATCGAATGCAAGTTTCACAACCTTCCCGGTGGCGCCGTGGGGCTGAAGGATGTCCTCTACACCTACGCTCGATTTTTGGACCTGAATGAGTTCGCCGAGGAGGGGAAGGGTGAAAGATTCGATGAGGTCTGGCTGGTTTCCAACACCAAGGCTTCCGCTGAGGCAACGCGGTATGCGGAGTGCCGCGGGATGAAGCTCATCTGCTGGAGGTATCCCCCCAAGCTCGGGCTGGAAAAGATGATTGAGAGGAAGGGAACTTACCCCGTGACCATCCTGCCCTCGGTGGACAGGGGAACTTTAGAAAAATTATCTGCGGCGGGGATAGTCCTGGTCAAACAGCTGCTGGAGTGTGATCTCAGCCGGATAGGCATCAGCAAGGCGCGGTTGAAGAAGTTGATCTCTGAAGCCGAGCAGCTGGTGACCGAAGAAAGGAGCAATCGGCGAGGCGAGCACTGATTTTTCTCACTGGGTCATTTTTACCTTGGCGGCGACCACGGCCTGTCCCGCCGAGAGGCAGCCATCCCCTGGGGGCAGGGCCTCATGCCTGATGAATTTCAACCCGGCCCCCTCCACCTCCCTTCTCAGGGCAGTGGTGATCGCCCGGTTGCAGAAGACGCCACCAGAAGCCCCGACAGTTTTAATGCCCTCAGATTCCGCCACTTCCCGAGCCATCAGGCCCAGCCCCCGAGCGATCGCCAGCTGGGCCGCGGCTGCAATGTGCCTGCGCGGGACGCGCTTTTTCAGGGCGGAGAGAACATCGAGAAGCAGCCTTGAAGTGTTCAAGGTCGGTCTTCCGCCAATTTTTTCAATAAGGGGATCGATCTCAGCCTCACTGGCATCACCCCCTCTGGCCGCGGCTTCCAGCTTTATCGCTGGTTCTCCCTCGTAGGTTCTCTGGCTGCAGATGCCCAGCAGACAGGACACGGCATCCAGAACCCGACCGCAACTGCTGCTCAAAAACACGTTTAGCCCTCGTTCAAGCTGGTGAAGGACAACTTTTCTCTCTCTCGCTCCATGTTTGAAGCCGCTGGGGCAGTAATCCTGGAGGAGCTGGTCGAGTTCTTCCCGGTCGAGGTGTCCCCAGAGAATTCCGGCCACCATTCTCGCCGGGTAGACGGCGGCCAAGTCTCCCCCCGGCATCGGCTGCTTCATCAGGCCACCACAGTGCTTGTAGGAGTCCAGCCGGGCCACCATGATCTCCCCTCCCCAGGCCGTTCCATCGGGCCCATAGCCCACGCCGTCAGCAGCGACTCCCACCATCTCTTCAATCCCGTGTTCGGCCATGAGGGCGCAGAGATGGGCATGGTGATGCTGGACGGCTATTGGCCTGGCCCCAAATTTCTCCGCCAGCCGCGGGGCAAGCCGTGAGGTGGCATAGTCGGGGTGCAGGTCGTGGGCCACGATGTCGACTTTCTTCAGATTCAGCAGGTGCATCAGCCTCGCCGCGGCATCCTGCAGGTACTCAAGGGTTTCGACCTTGGTGGTATCCCCGATGTGCTGGCTGAGGAAACACCTGTTGCCCAGCAAAATCGAAACTGTGACGTTGAGGTCACCGCCCAGCCCGAGCACGCTCAGGCCGCTGTTGAAGGCCAGCTTGATGGGCTCGGGGACGAAGCCGCGGGAGCGCCTCAGGAAGGCAGGCTTTCCCTCAATTATCTTGACCACCGAGTCGTCACACCTGTTGACAATGGTGCGGTTGTGCAGCAGCAGATAATCGACGACGTTGCGCAGCTTCGTTAGGGCTTCCTCGTTGTCCACGATCATGGGCAATCCGGTGACGTTGGCGCTGGTCATCACGTAGGCAGGGTCCTTGCCGGCCCGCAGGAGCAGGTGGTGGATCCCGGAGTAGGGAAGCATCACGCCCACGGTGTCGAGACCCGGGGCCACCAGCTCAGAGAGGTTATAGCCTGAGGAGCGGTTCAGGATGACGATCGGCCTGCGGTAGGAGAGAAGCATTTCCTCCTCTTCCGGGCTCACCTCAGCGAAGGTCTTCACGGTGTCCAAATCCTTTGCCATCACCGCGAAAGGCTGCTGCGGATGGTCAAACGTCTTCCTGAGCCTGGCCAGCACCTCATCGTCTGTGGTCTTCGTTGCGATGTGGATGCCGCCGATGCCTTTCACGGCGACGATGTGCCCCTCGTCGAGCAGCTTGGCGGCTTCCACGAGAGGGTCCTGCGTGGGCAGGATTTCGCCGCTGGGATGGTACAGCTCCAGGCGCGGCCCACAGACGGGGCAGGCCGTGGGCTCGGCATGGTATCTTCTGTCGGCCGGATCTAGGTATTCCCGCAGGCAGTCGGGGCAGAGGGGGAAGACCTTCATCGAGGTCCTGACGCGATCGTAGGGAAGTTCCTCAATGATGGTGAATCTGGGGCCACAATTGACACAGGTGATGAAGGGATAGTTGTATCTGCGGTCCTTTCTATCGAGCATCTCCCTGAGGCAGTCGTCACACAGGGCTAGGTCCGGAGGTATCACCGAGGGGAGGCCGAGGCTTGTCCTGTTGCTGGGGGACACCTGGAAGTCGGTGAATTCCCCGGTGGGGGGCTGCCAGGATAGTTGCAGTTCCTCAATTTTGGCGAGGGGTGGCTGCTCCGACCGCAGCGCCTCAACAAATTTTTCTATATTTCCTCTGTTGCCCTCAACAACTATCTGCACCCCGGCGTCACCCATGTTGCGGACAAATCCCTTGAGTAAGTGGCGCACGGCCAACCGGAAGACAAACGGCCTGAAGCCGACACCCTGGACGATGCCGCTGACCCTGATTTCGGCGCGAGCTTCCATATTTCCCCACTACATTCGTTTGAAATTATAATACAAACTGGAAGTTCTTAACCATGTGTTTTACGCAGATTTAAATCGAAGAGATTTCAGGGCCGCTGGGAAGTCGCGAACAAGACAGGGTAGGAAACTGTGGGAAGTGACTCGGCCGCTCCTTGGTTAGATGGCGCGTTAAACCTGACCTGCGTCTGACCATGTTGTGCAGGTGGCGGGCGAGGACGGGAGAGGGGATTTGAGAGGCGGGTTGCGAGAGCGGTCCTCAACTCCCTGACGAAACCCCACGTGAGGTAAAGCCACCGGCACCGGTTTCTGTGATGCACCGGAGTTGCCCGAAAAAAACAGGTTTAAACGGTCCAATGAAGAAACAAAATTATGAAAAAGATAAGGAAGTTGGAAATAGCAGCGCTTTGTGCTCTACTCATTGCCGGAATTCTGTTAATCGGCAGCAGCGCTAGAAATGAGGCAACTTCTACCGAGACCGAAACTCTATTTCCCTTGGATGCCCCGCAGCTTCCGTCAAGGGGGTTCTTTATGGGTGTTTTGCCCACCACCGCTCGGGGGCAGACGTTTGAAGAAGCCTATGCCCAGGCCGCCCGATATTCGGAATTTGTTCCGGTGTGGGGCAAGCCTACACCCTTCTATGACCTGGCCGCCGATTTAAGTGGAAGCTGGGGACAAAACTTCGTCCAACAACTCATTCGCGGAAATGGAATGTTTCCGATAATTAACCTTTCTTTCATGAGTGCCGAATTAACCCTTGTCGCACCCCCGGAAATGAAAAATGCAACCCTAGATGATCCCGAATGGAGGACGGCATACAAGCAAGCCGCACTCGACGTGGTGCGCTCTTCGCGCCCCCGCTACCTCTCGCTCGGAAATGAGGTTAATCGGTGGTATGAAAAATATGGAGAAGAGGGCCCCAACGGTTTCCTGAACTACGTGAGCCTCTATGAGGAAATTTATGACGCTGTTAAACTGATCTCCCCGGAAACAAATGTTTTCTGCGTTTTTGCCAGAGAGATAGTTTCCCAAAACCGTGAAGCAAACCTGGAGATTCTTCGTTTGTTTAACCCTGACAAAATGGATTTACTCGTTTTTACCAGCTACCCCTACGCCTTGGGAAAAAGGGATCCTTCAATGATCCCCGATGATTATTATTCCAGGGCCGCCGCTTACCTCCCGGGAAAACCTTTTGGCTTCAGTGAAATTGCTTGGGCGTCACTCGATGCCACTGGTGGGGAGCGGGCGCAGGCGGATTTCCTCGTCCAAGCAACCGGTCGCCTCACTCGCGAGAGAGGGATGGATTTACACCTGTTTGGCTGGCCCTGGCTCCATGATTTAAGCGAAGATGATGCCGTAGGCCTGATCAGAATTGATGGAACCGAAAAGCTGGGCTACGCGGTTTGGAAAAGCATATCTGGAAAGTAAATGATCGGTGTTCGAAACTCCGGTTGATTTACCGCCTCGCCCCAGGGGCCTCGTGGTGGTTAATAAATGGTACCTTTTTAGATGGGCCAACCGCCGCCGGCTTTGGTTCTTGCTGGTGTTTGGCAATCGACGCCGAGTTAACCAGGGGATATCTTATGAAAATTTGCGGACGAAGACAAAAACAGGGGCTGATACCGAGCCATCGCTTTAATCAATTCCCAGCCGCCGGCACTGCTCGTCGACCATTTTCTGGATCTCATTTATTTCCTCTTCGGTGAGGTGCCTGAATCTCCCCTGGAGCTTCAGGTATTCGGCGACCGGCCTCCGCTTGGCGGGCTTGAAGGTGACGGTAGTTTTGCCCCCCTCATGTTCGTAGAGAATCCAGGCCCCGGTCAGCACGGCTAGGCGGGCGACCTCTATGGATTTGCTGCTGTCTATTCTCCATCCCGGGACGCAGGGGGCGTGAACGTGCACGTAGGTCGGCCCCCTGATTGCCGCTGCTTTTTTTACCTTTTTCACAAAGTCAAGAGGATAGGCGACCGAGGCCGTGGCGACGTAGGGGGCACCGTGGGCGATCATTATTGCCGGAATATCCTTCTTCGGTCGGTCCTCCCCTCGCCTGGCTTTACCCACCGGCGTTGTGGTGGTCCAGGCTCCAAAGGGTGTGGCACCGCTGCGCTGGATTCCCGTGTTCATGTAGGCCTCGTTGTCATAGCAGATGTACAGCAGATCCTCCCAGCGCTCCACTGCTCCTGAAAGTGCCTGCAGTCCGATATCAGCGGTACCGCCGTCGCCAGCAATGGCCACCGATTTGATGTGTGTTTTTCCCAGAACCTTCAGTGCCCGGGAAACTCCAGAGGCCACGGCGGCGGCATTCTCAAAGGCGACGTGGATCCAGGGCACTCTCCAGGCGGTTTCAGGGTAAGGCGTCGTGGTCACTTCCATGCAGCCCGTGGCTTGGCTGATGATGATGTTCTTGCCCAGCGCCTTCAACGCGTGCCGCAGCGAGAGCACACAGGCACAACCGGCGCATGCCCGGTGTCCAGACGCTATCAGTTCCACATCCGAAATTTCCTTCATCTCCTTCACTCCTCAACTAGTTTTTCCTGAAGACCCAGCCACCTGATCTTCTTCTCAACCCTTCCCGTCTCAGCTGCCCTCTGCGTCTCCCTGACGGCCTGCTCCAAAAGGGCCGAGGTGACATCCCTTCCCGCCAGACCGCAGATGAAGTTGATCATCAGCGGTGCCTCTCTTGTGTTGGCGAATGCGGCCGCTGTGTCGATGAAAAGGCCACCAGCGTGCCCGAGGGAGATGTCCTTCTCGACCACGGCGACGGCCTTGGTCCGGCCCAGCGCCTCAATTATCTCTTCCGTGGGGAAGGGCCTGAAGGATTTCAACTTGACCAGCCCGACTTTCTCCCCTCTTTGCCTCAGCGAGTCCACTATTTCCTTACAGCTGCTGCTGAGCGACCCCATGGTCAGTATCACCACCTCGGCATCGTCGCTCCGGTATTCTTCCAGAATTCCGTAACCCCGGCCGAAGCGCTTCTTAAATTCATGGTCGATTTCAACGATCTTGGCCTTGGACTCCTGCACTGCCTTCTGCAGCAGGTATCTGAATTCCATGTAGTATTCGGGGACACCCACGGGCCCCATGGTCACCGGCTTCTCCGGGTCGAGCGCGTAGGGGTAGTGGTATTCGGGCAGGAAGGCATCGACCTCTGATTGTTCCGGGCAGTCGACCGGTTCCAGCGTGTGGGAGAGAATGTAGCCATCGTAGCAAACCATGACCGGCAGCAGCAACTCCTCGGCGATGCGAAAGGCCTGAATGGTGGTGTCGAGTATTTCCTGGTTGTTTTCGCAGTAAAGCTGTATCCAGCCGGAGTCCCTGACCGTCATCGAGTCCTGCTGATCGCACCAGATGCTGAGCGGAGCGGAGACCGATCTGTTGGCGTTGGTCATGACGATGGGTAATCTGAGGCCTGAGGCGACGTAGAGCATCTCGCTCATCAGCAAAAGGCCCTGGGAGGAGGTGGCCGTGAAGGCGCGCACCCCGGTGGCCGCTGCGCCGATACAGGCACTCATGGCGCTGTGTTCGGACTCCACCTTGATGAACTCCGCATCCAGCTCTCCGTTGGAGATGTATTCAGCGAGCTTCTCCACCACCGTGGTCTGCGGGGTTATCGGGTAGGCGGAGATGACCTTCACCCGGGCCAGCTTTGCCGCCAGGGCAACCGCCTCGTTTCCGTCAATTATCTGCATCATTGGCGACACCCCTCCTTCATTGTTATTGCCTTGACGGGGCATTCATTGGCACAGATGCCGCAGCCCTTGCAGTATCTGAGGTCAATTTTGGGAGGTTTTCCCTTGGAAATCGCCGCTTCAGGGCAGAAAAGCCAGCACAGGCCGCAGCCAGTGCATTTGGCGGGGTCCACACTGGGACAGAAAGTTCTCCATCCCCCCGTCTCATATTTTTCCGAGTTTCCCGGCTCGGTTATTACCGCTCCAGGCTTGAGTTTCATGAGATCACCGTCTCTTCAAATGCACGCTTGGCCGCGTTTATGTTTTTCTCGGCCAGCTTTCCGAACCTTTTTTCGATCACTTTTGCTATTGATTCCAGCGACACCACACCGGTGGCCTTGGCCAGGGCGCCGAGCATGGTGGTGTTTGTGATCGGGACACCTAAAGTTTCTATGGCAATCTTTGTTGCATCCACAATCGCGATTTTTTTCCCCTTGAGATTCTCCGGAGCTTTTTTGGAGTTCAGGATAACTATTCCCCCGGGGCTGAGCCCCGCCGCTACGTCGACGGATTCGACCAAGGTCTGGTCGAGCACTACCACGTAATTGGGCCGGTAAACCTGCTCGTGGGTGCGAATTGGCCGTTTGTCGATGCGGGTGAAGGCCACCACAGGTGCACCGCGCCTCTCCGCACCGAAGAAGGGAAAAGCCTGACAGTAGTTGCCCTCGAGAAAGGCGGCCTCTGCCAAAAGGCGCGCCGCAGTGACAGCGCCCTGACCTCCCCTGCCGTGGAATCTTATCTCTATCGTGAGAATCCCCTTCTTTAAGAAGACTTACCGTTTCCCTATAAATTTTAATCGGTTGCTGGATTCGGGAGGATAATCAGCCCAATATTTTTTGGTTCACTTTGGAAAAATCAGTTTTGTTTTTCTGCAGCGGATTTGGCGGGAAAGATAAAATAAATTCGCTTGGCAGCGCTGGTTTGCGGAGGGTTTCAGCTGTTGAGGGCATCTCGGGAAAAGATTGCAGCCAGTGATCGATTTTGGCCTCAATTTCTCAGACCAAGTCGCGATTTTCCGAAATCGATAAATACGGGCCAGTTGCAGTTTAACGTGGGGATTCTTCTTGGCTAAAAAGGGAGAAAAATATCAGTGTGAGAAATGCGGGGTTGTCGTTTCAGTTGAAGACGAGTGTGGATGTGCGGTTTGTGATCTGATCTGCTGTGGCGTGCCGATGAAAAAAGTCACCGCGCCGGCTAAAAAAGCGAAGAAAAAGTAGTTGTGGCACCCCCGCACGGCAAAATATTTTTTTGTTTTTTATTCACCGGTCAGAGTTTTTAAGCTCGTTCGGGGCATCAGCATCCTGTACTATCCTTAAATAGTTAGACATTGCGAGGCAGATCCCTGAAGTACACCTCCGCTGGAGTTTGGTAACCAAGAGCTTGGTGGATCCTCTGGTAGTTGTAGTACCTGAGAAACGCCCCAAGTGTGTTGTACCTCCATGCCTCTTCCTCATAGGTTCGGTGAAACCGTTCGACCTTGCCTATAGTCGTGGGTCTTCGCTTGCTGGCCACTATGTGCTGGATTCCCAGCTCCCTGAGCGCCTGGGTGAACTCGCTCTCCCCGTGTTCCCTCCCCTCTTTCTCAGCACAGTAGAACTGCGGTCCTTGGTCGGTCAGCACCTGCTCTGGAAACCCGTACCTCCTCGTGCACTTCTTGAACAACCTCAGGGCAAACTCTGTCGTGGCATCATGCTCGATCCTTGCCCCAGTGACAAACCTCGAGTGGTCATCCAGGAAAGTGAGCATCCATTCGTCGTTTTCTGTGAGCTTGAAATCTGCCTGCCAGAGGCTGTTTGAGCGCATTCTTTCGAACCTGCGTTTTCCCCAAGTCTTTCTGACAAAGTCAAGCGGCTGGTTCATCCCCTCCTCCACGAGAATTCGGTAAATCAGGTTGTGGCTTATCGGCTGAACTCCCTCGGGTCTGACCCTCCTGATGTACTGCTCGATCCTGCATGGACCCCAGCTGTTCTCTTCTCTGAGCCTTATCACAAATCCTCTGGTGCGGTCGTCTATTTCCATGGCGATCCTCCTTGGTCTATCCTCCATTTCTTCTACGCTGCAACCCTTGTATTTGTTTATCCAGTGGTATGCAGTACTTCTTGGAATGCCTAAGTGAGCGGCTATCCTGTCACCGCTCCAACATTGTTCACGTTTTCTTATGCACCACGTCCTCATCTTTACTAAGTCTCTTCCTTCTCTCAGATACTCCCGCATTTCTCACCCTCCATTTGGGTGCTACTCTAATGTGAATGTCTAACTACCAAAAGATAGTACACGGGGCATCAGCATCCTCAAAGGCAGCGTCTGAAAGGATTAAAATGCCAAGAAGGATAAAATAAAGTGGTGAAAAAATGAAAAAGGCGTCAAAGGAATTGCTGGACCTGTTAAACGATGCGATTGCCAGAGAATTGCAAGTTTCGATACAGTACATGTGGCAGCACGTTATGTGGGGCGGAGTGAAGGGATTTGCCGTAAAGGACGAGCTTAAAAAAATAGCCATAGTTGAGATGAAGCATGCGGAAAAGATAGCCGAAAGGCTTTACTACCTCGGAGGCACACCCACGACCAAGCCGTCCCCCATCGTTGTAGGCAAGACCCTCAAAGAGATGATTGCTCAAGACGTAAAGGATGAGGAGAATGCTATCGAAATGTACAAAAAGATAATAGACTTGGCGAGAAAAGAGGGCGACGAAGTGACCAACCTGATCTTCAGACACATCCTTGAGGATGAGGAAGAGCACCACGATACCTTCACCACGCTGATGGAAGAAATCTAAGGGCAGTGATTGTTTGGGTCCAGCGCAGGAGCATTGCTGGGGCAATTTTTTTATGCCCCAACTTAATGCTCATTTTATCATGGGGCCAAGAAATCTTTTTCCCATTCTGGCGGCAATTGTAATTGAAAATGAGTGAGATTATGAAAATGAAACATGTCGAGGGAAGAAAAAGAGGAAATGTGGTTCTTTATGCGCTGAGCACTTGCGTTTGGTGTAGCAAAACCAAGAAGCTTTTGGACAGCCTTGGTGTCGATTATTTTTATGTGGACGTTGATCTCCTAGAAGGTGAAAGCAGAAGAGAAGCGTTGCAGGAAATGGATCGGTGGAACCCGCGGAGGTCCTTCCCAACTATTGTGATTAACAATAAATGTATTGTTGGCTTTAAAGAAGATGAGATAAAAGAGGCGCTGGGATTTTGAGCGTCGAAGTGAGCCCTGAAAGCATTGACAACCTTTACAACAAGTTGAAGAGAGAGGCGGAGGCAGCCGGCTACCACCTCAACAGCGATGTTGAGTTTGCCAAGAGCCTGGTGAAAGGCCTGCTGGTAAATGAGCAAAGATACGGATATTGGGCCTGTCCGTGCAGGCTGGCGGCCGGCAAGAAGGAGGAGGACCTGGATATAATCTGCCCCTGCGATTACCGGGATGCTGATTTAAATGAGTATGGGGCCTGCTATTGCGGCCTTTACGTGTCCCAGAAAGTGCTGGAGGGGGAGAAGAGGGTCGAGTCAATACCGGAAAGACGGCCGCCACGGGAGGAGCGGGAACGGGCAAAGCTGGTGCCCGTTTCTAGGGAGATCTCCGGCCTTCCTCTTCCCGTATGGCGATGTGTCGTTTGTGGCTATTTGTGCGCCCGGGAAGAGCCGCCCGAGGTCTGCCCCATTTGCAAGGCGAAAAAGGACAGGTTTCAGAGGTTCTTGTGAGTTAAGCACGGGTTGGCGCCGGAAGATTGTTCAGGCGGCGGGATTATTTTTCAATCCTGATGGCCTTGGTCGGACAGTTAGTTTCGCAGGCGAGGCACTTGATGCAGTCGGATTCTCTCGCCGGGTCAGATTTTCTGTTTGAGGTGGGATGTCCTTGGACCTCAACCATGTCAAATACATTGACTGGACAAACCTCGGAACATATTGCATCGCCGTTGCATATGTCCCAGTCGACAGCCACCGAGGTGCCGTGAATTCCCAGCTCTTTCGGCGGGTTAACCGGACCCCACACGTCATGCCCTGAATGTGTCCCGACTTTTTTCCTCTTCGCCCTAAAATCCGGGTCAATTGGCATAGAGGTAATTTCTCTGGCTTGGATTTAAGTCTTGGTTTAGATGAATTCTTGAAGGGCTTTTTTTATCGACGGTATCGGCTTTTCCTCGGCGAGAATTCTTTCGCCCAGCAGCTGTTTCTCGTAAGTTTCCCTTTCCACACGATAGAAGATCCCTATCGGTATTCTTTCCACCTCGCTCGCCCTTTCCCAAGCGGCAGAGAAGTTTGTCACGTCATGTCCTTCCTTGTTGAGATCATATATCTTTGGCAGGTATTTTTCCTTGATTGGGTTGAAGGTCACACACTCCTGAATGACGTCAATGAAGCTAAAGCCCCGGTGTCTGACGGCCTCCATCAGTATTGACCTGAGATGCCTTGGGTCTCCCGAGAATCCGCGGGCCACGAAGGTGGCCCCGCAGGAGAGCATGAGGTGCAGCGGGTTAAGGGGGGCTTCAAAACTTCCCTTTGGAGCGGACTTTGTCCTGAATCCCCTCTTGGTGGTTGGAGTCACCTGCGACGTCGTTAGGGCAAAAACTTCGTTGTCGTGTACGACAAGGGTCATGTTCAGGTTTCTCCTCGCCGCGTGGACGACGTGGCTGATTCCTTCGGCGTAGGCGTCACCGTCGCCAGAAAAAGCGATGATCTTTAATCTCTGGTTGGCAACCTTTATTCCCATCGCCGGCGGTACCGTCCTCCCATGAAGGCAGTAGAAGCTGTTGACCCTGATATAGTCGGATATCTTGCCGTGGCACCCAACTCCGGAGAGAATTACGATTTCCTCGGGCCTTGCTTCTCCGGAGTTCACCAGCTCCGCCAACACCTGTTTGACCGCAGCCAGTATTCCGAAATTATTGCAGCCGGGACACCAGGTATTTTTCGCGGGGCTGTCGAAATCCCTCATTTCCACCCAAATGCCTCCTTTATTTTTTCCGCCAGAGAAACTGGGTCAAAGGGCCTTCCATCGTTTTTGAGAACCGCCTTTTTGATGCGGAAGCCGGTTTGTTCTGTTATCAGTGACCCGAGCTGTCCAGTGAGGTTGCCCTCCACCAACAAAACATCCCTTGCCTTGCTGAGGTGTCGGGAAACCTCCCATTCCGGGAAAGGACTTAGGTAAATGATCTGCAGAAACTTTAACGGCCTGTTGACGAGGGACATCGCCTCTAGGATTGCTCCCTTGGTGGAGCCCCACGCCACCACAAGATTTTCAGCTGCCGGGTCGCCGTGGATTTTCACCGTCTCCCTTCCCTTGAGGTCCAGAATTATCGACGAAAGCTTCCGTAGCCTTTTTTCCTGCATTTTCTGTATACCATCCGCGGTTTCTTCAGCGTATCCGTACTCATCATGTTCATAGCTGGTGACCTTGACGACGGCGCCTTTCTGGCCGGGAAAGGCAAGTGGCGAAACTCCGCTGGCGGTGAACCTATATCTTCGGTATTCCTCCTGTCCCATGGCAAACTCAGGTGGCTCCACTGCTACTTTGTTCTCGTCGATCCCGATGCTCATGTAGCTCTCCAGCAGATGTTTGTCCACCAGAACTATGGCCGGTGATTGATACTTCCAGGCGAGGTTCATGGCCTCACCAGTTTTCACGAATGCTTCCTCCGGATCCCCGGGTGCCACCGCGATGCGTGGAAACTCCCCGTGACCGGCGTTGAGCAAGAACTTTAAGTCGGCCTGCGCGGTGTAGGTGGGCGCCCCAACGGCCGGAGCAACCCGTTGCCCCACAACGAAGACCACCGGTATTTCAGCCTGACCGGCCATGCTAAATGCCTCTTGCATCAGGGCAAAGCCGCCGCCAGCGGTGCCGACCATTGTTCTTACCCCCGCATAGGCCGCGCCCAGCGCCATGTTGGCTACCCCAATTTCATTTTCTGGATGGACCAACACGATGCCGAGTTCATCCTGGGCTGGCCCGAGGTAGTTCAGGATGGCCGTTGAAGGCGTCATGGGATAGGTGATGTAAAGCTTCATCCCCGCCTTGACCGCTCCAAGGGCCAGGCTCTCTGCACCCGAGATTAATGGGGTGGGGTCACGTTTGACTGGCTCGACCTTCAGAATCGGCTTGAAATTTTTTGCGGCGAATTTGTATCCCCTTTTTACAAGCTCAATATTTTTGGCTGCCTTTTCACCATAGGCTCGGTTGATAACTTCTTCAACGACGCTTAATGGGACCACATAGAGGCTGGCGATGGCACCGATCATTGCTGAGTTTTTCATGATGGAAATGCCACCCACCTCTTGGACCATGGTGGTGAGCGGTATCGGCAAAGGTTCGTGGGGTCCCTCGTACTTAGCCGCGCCCTCGTCGTAGAGAACGCGACCGTCTCCCGTCAGCTCTTTCTGGTGCCTGGCAATGGTGTCCTGGTTAACTGCGGCGATGAGTTCCACGGACTCCCGATGATGCCAAATCTGCCTGTCCGCCGCCCTTATCTTGCAGAAGTTATGGCCTCCCCGAATGAGCGAGCCGTAGTCGTTTATCACGAAGGCGTAAAGGCCCAACCGGTTGAAGATTCTACCGATGAGTTCAGCCGCCCTCATCATTCCGTCTCCGGCTTGCCCGCCGATGAGTAAAGAGACCTCTTGCATGGTATCAATAACGCCATTAACTTGGTTAGGATTTCTAAAAACCTTTTGATTTACTTTTCACCCGTCCGACAGCAGCGCCGATTGATAAATTAGGCTTACCTAAAGAATTTAAATGAGTTAGGATTACCTAATTACTGATGATTATGACCTGTCACCAGTTTAAATCGGATGTTTCTAGGCTGTCATCCTCGGAGGAGGAATACCTGGAGGCGATCTACCGGCGGCAGACGGAAGCCGGAGAGCAGGCCAAGGTGAAGGACCTAGCGAAGAGCCTAGGCGTCAAAGAACCCAGCGTGGTGCAGATGCTGAACAAGCTGAGAAACAGGGGCCTGGTCACCTACGATCGCTCGGGCGCGATGCTCACCGAAAGGGGCAGGGATCAGGCCTTTAAGGTGGTAAGGCGTCACAAGCTGGCCGAGCGCCTGTTGTGCGATGTCTTCGGGCATGAGCTCCCCGGTGTTCACGAACACGCCTGTGAGCTGGAGCACGTCCTCGATGATGAACTGACGGAAAGGATTGACGCGATGCTCAAAAAGCCAGCCACCTGCCCGCACGGTGGGGCGATACCGCGAACGAAGGACAACTCCATTCATAGGGAGGGGCAAAGTCTGGTGAATCTTGAATGCGGTGAAAGTGGCACGGTGGTGACCATCCCTGAGGAAAGGGAGACGGTGGAACGTCTGCTGGCTTTAAACATTCTTCCCGGGTCACGGGTCAAGGTTGTAGGAAAGCTACCGCGCGGAGCGGTCATAGTTCAGTGCGGTAAGACCGAGGTTGCGCTCAGCCGTGAAATCGCGTCTAGGATAATGGTGAGCCGTGGCCGCGGCGGAGCCGGCGCCCGATGTCGGAGAGGCAGGGGTTGGCGGGCCTGATTTTTCGGTGAAATCCATGCCAGAGGAAAAATCAAAATCAGAGATAGTCGTGGCGCTTGCCGGGACCCCCAACGTTGGCAAGAGCGCGATCTTTCACCAGATCACCGGCGCGGATGTGATCATTTCCAACTACCCGGGAACCACCGTGGAGATGCTGGAGGGGCGAGTGAGGCACGGAAATTACGATGTCAGAGTAATTGACCTTCCGGGCGTCTACTCGCTCGGGGCGCTGTCGGAGGATGAACTGGTTGCCCGCCGCGCCATTCTGGAGCAGGAGCCGGACGTCATCATGAATATAGTGGACGCCTCCAATCTGGAGCGGAGCCTCTATCTAACCCTGCAGCTGATGGAGCTGGGTCGCCCAATGTTGATATTGCTGAACATGTACGATGTGGCCTTGGCCAAGGGGTTGCGGCCCAGCCCGGAAAAACTTTCGAAGAAGCTCGGCCTGCCCGTGATCGCCACCGTCGCCACGAGAGGGGAGAATGTGGCAAGGGCCTTTGATGAGGCCATAAAAGTTGCCGAGAAGAGGACCCGGCCCAAAAAACGAATACCTTTGAGCAGGGAAACGGAGAAGGCGATAGCGGCGTTGGCCGAGGAGATTAAAAGAACTCTGGTGAAAATCCCCTTTGGTCTATCTCCCAGAAACCTCGCCATAAAACTCCTTGAGGGGGATGAACATCTCGTCCATGTCGTGGCTGATCTTCCCGAAAGCGAAAGCGTTTTGAAAAAGGCGAGAACTCTGGCGAGAAATATAGCGCGAAGGTACGGTGAACCGTCCGTCTACAGAATTGCTCGCGAACGGCATGGAATCGCGGCCATGATCTCGCGCGAGGTGACGGAGCAAATTACGGCCAAGCCCAGGCTGGTGCAGCGTTTGGATGATATCACCTCAAGTGTTAAAACAGGAATTCCAATAATGGTCGCTGTTTTTGCTGTTTTGATTCTGATGTTGATCTACGTCGGCGGCTTTCTCGAGGGGCTGCTGGTGGGCTCCTGGGAGGCATTTGTCTCTCCCAGTTTACATGCTCTGTTTGACGGACTGGGTGAGGTGGGCCAGGTACTCGACATTGGGATCAACCAGGGGATTTCCGGAATTTTGGCGGTCATGATCCCCTACATCCTTGTTTTTTTCCTCGTCTTGGCTCTGCTTGAGGATGTGGGATATCTTCCGCGCATGGCTTTCGTGATGGATTCAGCCATGCACAGGATAGGACTTCACGGCCGCGCCGTCGTTCCGATGCTGGGTGGTTTTGGCTGCAATGTCCCGGCCATCATGGCCACCAGGGTCTTGACGACGCGGCGGGAAAGGCTGATTGCCAACTTTCTCATCACGATGGTCCCCTGCTCGGCCAGAACCGCCGTAATTCTGGGCACAGTTGGCTTTTTCTTAGGGATTCAATATGCGCTGGTAATTTACGGCATCGTCTTGCTTCTGATTTTTCTCGTGGGCCTGCTCCTCAACCGTCTGCTGCGCGGCCAGGTGTCCGGCATGATCATGGAGATGCCTCCTTTACGTCGACCCATGATCGGGCCGCTGTTGAGCAAGACCTGGATGAGGATGAAACACTTCGTTTATTTTGCCACCCCGCTCCTGCTCCTCGGCAGCCTGATCATCGGGGCCCTTCATGTTTCCGGGCTGCTGACCGCGATAGCTGAGCCTCTGGCACCGCTGACCACGGGATGGCTGGGGCTGCCGGCAATCACCATCGTTTCGCTCCTCTACGGTTTCATCAGAAAGGAGGGGGCGCTGGTGCTGCTGGTGACGATAGCTGGAACCTCAGACCTGCTGCAGTTCATGACGCCGCTGCAGCTGTTTGTTTTTGCCCTGGTGGTGACGATCTACGTGCCCTGTTTGGCCACGGTGGCCGCGCTGAGGCAGGAACTCGGGTGGAGAGATGCGGCGATGATAACGGTTGGCACCTTTCTCATCGCCCTGCTCGTTGGTGGGGCCTTCTATCACCTGAATCCCCTCCGGCTTTAAGGACCTCGATTGTGGCAAGTCTTATTATGTGTTAATGAACACAAACTATTGGTCCCATGAGATGTAGATGGTGCTGGCGAGGATATGAACCGGGGAGCCAGATGAAACTCAGATATTTGGGTTATTTACCTCAACCCTTGATTTTTGTTCCCGTTTTTCCGGTGGTCACCCGGCAGCAACTGGAGGAACGATTCACATGACTTTTGACGAGTCCCCGCGTTTAACATATCTTGAGGGCTTGATTCAGGAGGATGTTGCCAAGCGGATGAATGTTTCCCGTGGGACAGGCTGGCGTTGTTTGGAGAGCGCCAGAAAAAATGACCCGCAAGGTGGTTGAACGATGTCCTCTGCCAGTTACTCCCAAAACCCATCAGGAAAAGTAGCCGGCAACTTGGCCCCCGTGGATGAGATGAGGCTCACGGTTTTGGTCGAGGACAAGGTGAACCCGGAGAAACCTGGCCTTATCGCCAAGCACGGCCTCTCCTTTTTCATTGAACTGAAATCATCGGGGCAAACATGGAATTTATTACTAGATACCGGTCCCGCGGCCGACCCACTTCTGCAGAATGCTAGAAAACTTCGCCTCGACTTAAGAAAGGCCAGTCACGTTGTGCTCAGCCACGGACACTATGATCATACGGGAGGGTTATTGGGATTTCTGAATTTTGTTGAGACAAAGGTCCCGATAATACTACACCCAGATGCCCTGAAACCAAAATTCTTGGTCAAGAAGAGAGGACTTAAGAAGATTGGCTTTCCTTTCCGAGAAATGGAGCTGGAGGAGGCGGGAGGAGTCTTGGCCCTGAGGCGGGATCCATTTTCACCCCTGCCCGGAGTTTTGGTGAGCGGTGAGATACGGAGAGAGGCCCCGTTTGAGGTTGTCAAGGGATTTAGGACGATGGAAGGCGGTAGGCTGGTGAAGGATGAGATGCTGGATGACCAGGCGCTTTTTGTCTCGTTAAGGGACAAGGGGCTGGTGGTCATCACCGGTTGTGCCCATGCAGGAGTGGTCAACACCATAAGACAGGCGCGGCGTTTAACTGGAGCAGCCAGGATCCATGCCGTTGTCGGCGGGTTTCACCTCTTCAACGCGAGCACGAGGAGGATAATGGCCACCGTGAAGGAGTTCCAGAAAATTGGTGTTGAGCATCTGATGCCGTGCCACTGCAGCGGGAGGAGGGCGGTAGCCCGCTTCGTCAAGGTTTTCGGGGAAAGATGTCAAAGGCTCAGGACCGGCGATTCCGTTATTTTTTAACTCCGGCATCCTTAAATTTAGGTAAATCCTAAATTTTTCCGTTGATCGCAATGGTGAAAGTCACCGTAACGGAAAATGAGGCTAGGTATCTGAAGCTGATATATAGGAAGCAGGTTGAGGATGGTTCCCTGGTTGGGACCACAGATTTGGCTAAGTGGCTCAGGGTCAGGCCGGCGACGGCGACAGAGGTGATCCAAAATCTTTCCCGGAAAAACATGCTGAAGTACCGACCCTACCACGGGGTTGAGCTGACGGGAAAAGGGATTAGAGAGGCGCGGAAACTGCTGAGAAAACACAGGATACTGGAACGCTTTTTCTTCGATTTTTTGAAATACGACGTCCGGAGGTCATGTGCCGAGGCGTCGAAAATAGACTATCATGCTTCCATGGATTTCATCAACGATATCTGCCGGGCCTACGGACATCCGGACCAGTGCCCCTGCCAGAAGACCATCTTCTCCGACCCGCTCTGTGAAAAAAGGCGTTAGGATGAAGTGATCCGAAATGCTGGAAATTTTCTGGATATTGCTGGCAACGTTTGTTGTCAGCCTGATCTCCTTCATCGGCGCCGTGACCCTGGTCCTGTCGGAAAACTTGTTGAAGAAGATCCTGCTGGCCCTGGTGGGCTTCGCGGCCGGAGCGCTGATCGGCGGCTCCTTTTTACATCTGTTGCCGGAGTCGATAGAGAGAAGTGCGGCCGGGGACCTGAACCTCGTCTTTTACACGACGATAATCGGCTTCATCCTCTTTTTTGCCCTGGAGAAGCTGCTCTGGCGGCACTGTCACGAAAGGTCCTGCCCGATCCATGTCTTTGCCTATCTTAACTTGGTCGGCGATGGGGTGCACAACTTCATTGACGGGTTGATCATGGCCGCCGCCTATCTGACCAGCTTTCCGCTGGGGTTGACCACCACCATGGCAATTGCCGCGCATGAGGTCCCGCAGGAGCTGGGGGATTTCGGTGTTTTGGTCTACGGCGGTCTCAAACCGCGCCGGGCCTTGGCCTTGAATTTTGTGACCGCGTTGTCCGCCGTTGCCGGAGGGGTTCTGGGTTACTACTTCCTCCATCTGCTCGGGAACATGATGATTTTTCTGCTGTCCTTGGCTGCCGGCGGGTTCCTCTACATCGCGGCCTCCGACCTGATTCCGGAACTGCATAAGGAAAAGAGCACGCTGAGGACCGGTGTTTCCTTCATCACTTTTCTCATGGGAATCATTTTGATGCTGGTCATGAAAACCTTTTTCGGCGGTTAAAATATGGGCAAGTGCTTTTTTAGGCTGAGTTTGCCAAGGACCTTTTGGTGAGGGCGGTTCTGATGGAGGATTCTGTGATGATGGCTGCTTCAAAGGTCCGGGGAGAAAAATGAGAAGCCAACATCGCGATGTGGTTTATGGTCCGGTTTCCTCTTGGCGGCTGGGAAGATCACTTGGGGTTGATCCTATTTGTCAAGAGAGGAAGGTGTGTTCTTTTGATTGCATCTACTGTTCGCTGGGAGCAACGGAAGAGAAGACAGTTGAGCGGAGAGTTTTCGTTCCCGCCCGGCAAGTTGCTCGTGCCCTGAAGGATGCCTTGGGAAAGGTTGAAGCAGACGTGGTGACCTTTTCAGGAACTGGGGAACCAACACTGGCGCAGAACCTCGGCGAGCTGATTGAGGTGGCCAGGGAAACCTCCGGGCTGCCTGTGGCGGTTTTGACAAATTCCTCGCTTAAAAGCAGGAAGGACGTGAGGGAGGATCTGGCTAAAGCCGACATCGTCAAGGGCAAGTTGGATGCTTCAAACGAGGAACTATTCCTGGCGGTGAACCGGCCCCATGCGGAGATAAGTTTTGAAGACGTGGTTTCTGGTCTCAAAAAGTTTCGGGCCGAGTTCCGGGGCAAATTTCAGCTGGAAGTAATGTTTGTTCCCGAGAACATGGCTTTCTCTCAGGAAATTGCCAAGGTTGTCAGGTCGATTAATCCCGACGAAGTTCAGATAAATACCCCTCTCAGGCCAAGCCAAGTCAGGCCACTTACCTCTCAGGAGCTGGAAATTGTGCAGAGGAGCTTCAGCGGGATGAACCTGCGTTCGGTCTACCGCTCCGAGAAGCCGCTGGTGGAGAAATCCATCGGCGAACACAAAATTAGGCGGCTCAAAAGATCTGATTAAAGATATTGTGCCGTTCTCAGGAAGCACCACGATCGGTCAATCTTCCCCAATTGTTTTGAAGAAGGATATGGTATTTCAACTCCAGTCAAGCATTGAATAATGAAGAATCTCGGTCGGGTGGAAACACGGAAGGAAAGCCGCTTGCCGGAGACATCTGGGCCGATGTTCTTTCCTCTCAAAAGGAGGAGATCAACGGTTACCACATTTACAGAAGGCTGTCGGAATCGGCTAAAGATCAGCGCATTAAGGGGATTTTGAGCCAGATAGCGGATGATGAACTTAAGCACTACAATTTCTGGAAGAATTACACGCAGGTTGAAGTAAAGCCGAGCAAGCTGAGGGTCTGGTTTTACTTTTTAATTTCCAGGCTTTTGGGCATAACTTTTGGTTTGAAGTTAATGGAAAACGGTGAGGTGCGGACCCAGCTGGTTTACGACAGGTTATCCAAGTTCATCCCTGGTGTCAAAGATATCCTGAGAGAGGAAGAGAACCACGAAGACCAGCTCATCGATTCAATCAAGGAGGACAGGCTGGAGTACATTGGCTCGATAGTTTTGGGTTTAAACGATGCGCTGGTGGAATTGACCGGGGCGCTGGCGGGGTTTGCCTTTGCTTTCCAGAACAGCAGATTGGTGGCCGTTGCCGGGTTGATCACGGGAATAGCTGCCTCTCTTTCCATGGCCGCCTCTGAATATTTGTCGACCAAGGCGGAAGACGGTGGAAGGCATCCGGCTAAGGCGGCGATTTACACGGGCGTGGCCTACCTGCTCACGGTCAGCCTTCTGATTTTGCCCTTTTTGGTTCTCCAGGAAACTTTGATCTCGCTGGGTCTCGCCGTCCTAGCGGCCATCGTCGTGATCTTCATTTTCACGTACTACGTTTCCGTCGTCAAGAACCTCTCTTTTCCTAGGAGATTTGCGGAGATGGTCACCATCAGTCTTGGGGTTGCCGTTCTGACCTTTCTGATAGGGCTTCTGGTGAGAATTTTCTTGGGAATAGAAATTTAATTCTGTACTGTGATCTAGGCCGTATTCTTGGTAGCGCCGGTGGTTTTGTTTTTTAGAAACTGCGGCTGAGCCGCGGCGTTTACCTTAATGCAGAAACCTTTATATATTTTGTGCAATTGAACATAATTTGGTGAGAGAAATGGGCGGTTGGAGACGAGGCAGTGCTCCCGGCTATTGGCCCGGCAGAGGACCATTCAGCTATCTCCCTCCTTGGCAGCGCCCGGGCTGGCTCTACGGCCCCGGTACCTGCTGGCAGTTCTATTCCCAGCGTCTCTTACCAGAGGCTCCCCCTGCCGAAGAAATTGATTATCTCAAGGCTTATGCTGAGGAGTTGAGGCGGCAACTGGAAGAAGTCGAGTCCAGGATAAAAAGGCTGGAGGAAACTGGGGGAGAAAAATAACCCGTGGTTGTCATGGGCAGGGTTAAAATTGCCATCGCCACGAAAGGGCACAAAGGCCTGGGGGAAGAGGTGGCGGATCACTTCGCCAAAGCCGATACCTTTACTCTGGCCACTATTGAAGGTAAAAAGGTTCACCTCGAGGTCATAAAAAATCCGGCGAAGGATCTTCCCCGTGGCAGGGGCCGAGCTGTGGTTCAGATGCTGAAGGATAAAGGAGTCCAGACTGTGGTGGCGGGCGATTTCGGCATGGGGGCCATGGCGCTTCTCCGGCAAGGTGATTTCAAGATAGCAAAGGTTCAGTCCGGGGTTAAAGTCGGGGAAATTATCAGAGCAGGTCTGTATAAGGATCTCCTGCCAAAGCAGGAAATGGCCTCTGAAAGATAGCGCGATCTCAGAACTTATGGCGGTTCATCGCGGCGCATCAGGCAGCGATGGTGGCAGGCTCGGGTAAAGCCTGTTTTGATTTTTGGAACGGCAAAGGTCTTCGATGGTGTGAGTTTATTTAAGAAGAATGAGAACAATAAAATGCTGCCGGCGAGCTGGTGGGCGACTGTCGGGCGCAAGCCTGAGGAAATTCCGTCCATCGGGCAGGTCCGCGGCCCCGCAAGGGTACGGCCGAGAGGTCGGGAAGATGGCACAGAAACGACACCCCGCGGCTCGCGCCATGATGCGGTGACGCTGAGGTCGTGCCGACGGGGATGAAACGGCCATCACGCGGGATGCAAGGGCAAATTGCCGCCGATGAACGCCTGCCGGAGGCGGGTGGTAGCCCGCTTAGCTGAATGTCGCCTGAAAACAGAAGACGGATTACGGCCAGCACGCCGGCAATGCTCTAACTCAGGGGTAAGAGGTCTAGCAAATGGAAGACCATGCTCACGACCCACATGACCATGCGGGCCACGGTGCTCACGGCCACGCCCACCATCTGCAGGATTTCAAGAGGAGATTTTTGATTTCTCTCCTTCTCACCGTTCCCGTGATGATCCTTTCCGAAATGATTCAGATGTGGTTCAACTTCACCCTCGTTATCCCATACCATGGTGTGGTGCTGTTGCTTCTTTCCGTCTTCATCTATTCCTACGGTGGCTGGCCCTTTTTGAAGGGAATGGTTCAGGAGGTGAGATCCCGCCAGCCTGGGATGATGACGCTCATCGGCATGGCGATCTCCGTGGCCTTTTTTTACTCGGCGGCCACCGTCTTCACCGCCGCGGGAAAGGACTTCTTCTGGGAACTAGCCACCCTGATTGACGTAATGCTCCTCGGTCATTGGATTGAGGCGAAGAGCGTCCTCGGCGCTTCCATGGCGCTGGAGGAGCTGATCAGGATAATGCCGACAACTGCTCACTTGGTGGAGAACGGTGGGGTGAGGGATATTCCAGTCTCGGAGCTCAGGGTCGGGCAAACGGTGCTGGTGCGGCCGGGGGAGAGGATACCCTCGGACGGAATTGTGGTTGAAGGTTTGTCTTCGGTCAACGAGTCGCTTTTGACCGGAGAGTCAAAGCCCGTCGCCAAGGAGATCGGGGCGAGGGTGATCGGGGGGTCGATAAATGAGGAAGGGGTTCTGAAAGTGAGGGTGGAAAGAACTGGTGAGGAGACCTATCTGGCCCAGGTGATCAAGCTCGTCAGACAGGCGCAGGAGAGCAGGTCGAGGACGCAGGACCTAGCCAACAGGGCGGCAGCGCTCCTCTTCTACATCGCCCTCGGGGTGGGCATCTTGACCTATGTGGTCTGGTCGCTCTTCTCTGATCCGGGATTCGCGATCGAGAGGTCGGTCACAGTCATGGTGATTGCCTGTCCTCATGCTCTGGGGCTTGCGATTCCCTTGGTGGTCGCCATTTCCACCTCCCTCACCGCCAGAAGCGGCATTCTCATCAGAGACAGAAGGGCCTTCGAGATGGTGAGGAATGTGGACGCGGTTGTTTTTGACAAGACGGGGACGCTCACCGAGGGGAGGCTTGGCGTCACCGATGTGGTCGCCATAATCCCTGAGGAGGATCTCTTGAGGCTCACAGCGAGCGTTGAGATCAACTCCGAACACACGATAGCCAGAGCCATCGTCAATTACGTGAAGGAAAAGCATCTCGACATCCCCCCTGCTGAGGAGTTCAGGGCCATGGCCGGCATTGGTGCCCGGGCCAGAGTTCTGGGTAAAGAGGTTTACGTGGGCGGACCAAATCTCCTCAAAGAGCTGAAGAAGGAGCCCGAGGATCCGAGAATAAAGGGTCTTCAGGAGCAGGGAAAAACAGTCATCTTCACCGTGGTCGATGGTGAGTTGGCCGGTGCTTTTGCTCTCGCCGACAGGATCAGAGGCGAATCTTATGAGGCGGTGAAAAGGCTGCGCGAGATGGGGGTAAAAGTTTACATGATAACCGGGGACTCCGAGGAGGTCGCCAGAGGAGTCGCGGAGGAACTTGGTGTCGACGCTTACTTTGCCCAGGTGCTCCCCGAGGAAAAGGCAGAAAGAGTGAAGGAGCTGAGAGAAAGGGGTCAACGGGTGGCGATGGTCGGTGATGGGATCAACGATGCCCCGGCTCTGGTCACGGCTGACGTTGGCATCGCGATAGGGGCGGGGACGGACGTGGCCATCGAGAGCGCTGACATCGTTTTGGTGAAAAATGACCCGAGGGATGTGGTCAAGGCCATGGAGCTTTCCCGCCGCACCTATTCCAAGATGGTTCAGAACATCTGGTGGGCGGGTGGCTACAACATCGTCGCCATCCCTCTGGCAGCCGGTGCCCTTTCAAACTTCGGCGTTATTTTGAGTCCGGCGGTGGGGGCCCTGCTGATGTCGCTGAGCACGATCATTGTTGCCGTCAATGCCCAGACCCTCAGAAGGCATGGGCCGAAGGTTCTCCCCATTGAGCGGCGGACGGTAAGGGATCCCGTCTGCGGGATGGAGCTTCAGCCTGAGGAGGCTTTCAGCGAAATGGAGCACCGTGGTCAGAGGGTCTACTTTTGTTCCAAGGAGTGTGCGGAGAAATTCAGGGAAGACCCGGATCGGTACCTTCTTGACAGCAGCGGTCGGAAGGAGAATGGAGCTGGGCATCATCACTGAGTGTCATCGGCGGGGTAGATCGGATGAAAGACTGCAGCAAAAAATTCGTCCCTTTGGATCAGTCGGATGTTGGTTGCCATGTCTGGGGATGAGGTCATCAGAAGTCCGGACGTCGAGAGGAAAAACAGAGTTCCACCGGGTCAGAAGATCACCGACCACTGGCCCGTCCTTCATTACGGTCAAGTCCCCAGAGTAGATCCCTCACAGTGGAAGTTGACGATATCAGGATTGGTAAAACGCGAGCTTCGTCTCAGCTATGAGGAATTCCTTTCGCTTCCGCGGGTGAGGGTCCTCTCCGATGTTCACTGCGTAACCGGGTGGTCCTATTTGGACAACCTCTGGGAGGGGGTGAGCACGGGGGAGATAAAAAGGTTGGCGGGGTTGAAGCCTGAAGCCAGGTTTGTGATAGTGCATGCCGAGGGCGGCTTCACGACCAACCTCTCCGTCGAGGACTTCTTCCAGCCGGACGTTCTTTTCGCCATCAAACATAATGGGAAAACGCTGACCCCCGAGCACGGTTATCCGGTTAGGCTTGTGGTGCCGAGGCTGTACTTCTGGAAGAGCGCCAAGTGGGTGACCGGGGTGGAGTTCACGGCGGAGGACAGACCGGGCTTCTGGGAGACTCACGGCTATCACAACCGCGGTGATCCCTGGAAGGAGGAGAGATACTCAACAACAGCTTTTTGAAACAGCCTTTTATTTTGCGGGACTCCCTTTTTTAGTTGGGTGATGAAACTGAAAAGCCAAAGGCCCAGCGGGAGCCTGGTTAGAAAGGTCCTGAGGCTAGCGGATCTGATAAATTATCAGGAAGGCGCGGTGGTCAGCAGGGAGATCATCAGGAAAGAGGCGGGGACGGTAACTCTTTTCGCCTTTGACCGGGGGCAGGGACTGAGCGAACACACCGCCCCCTATGATGCCATGGTCCAGATAGTCGATGGCGAGGCCGAGATAACCATCTCCAAGGAGAAGTTCCACGTTGCTGCGGGTGAAATCATCATCATGCCGGCCAACGAGCCCCACGCCCTTTTTGCCCGGGAAAGGTTCAAGATGCTCCTGACGATGATAAGGCAAGAGTGACTGGTGCTGAATTTTCCCCACCGTTTTACCCGGGCACCAAAATAGTTATAGCCCTTAACCTCCAAGAAATCACGGTTGAGAACATGGGCAAGAAGTGGGGCCACTATAAACCCGGCGGCCGGAGCCAGCCGGTGTCGTGTGTTTACTGCGGTCGCCTGACACCGCGCATCAAGGCAGTTCCCGTGAGAAAACATTACGGAGTGGGTGACCTGCGCAGCATCCCGGGTATCGACCGCAGGCGCGTTTTCCTGCCCCAGATGAAGGAATATGCCTGCATCTCCTGCGCCAAGCACCGCAAGTTGATCTGAAGTTTCATCGGTTTCTTCTGGCGGTTTTAACTGCCTGAACGATCTCCTCTATCTTTTTCCGTCGGTCGTTTGCCTGCTCCACGACTGTACCGGTGACGATGATATCGGCGCCGGCCTTGACCCTTTCCGCAGCCGCTTCAGCCGTCCTTATCCCGCCGCCGACGATCAAAATCACGCTGGTGGCCTCCCGCACCGCCTTCACCATCTTCACGGGCACCGGCCTGTCCGCCCCCGAGCCCGCCTCTAGGTAGACCAGCCGCATGCCAAAGTACTGGGCCGCCAGCGCGTAGGAAACCGCCAGCTCAACGTTGTCCCGGGGAATCAGATCGGCCTTGCCCACGCGGCCCACGGTTCCACCGGGCTCCACGACCAGATAGCCCATCGGAAGGGGCTCAATGCCGAATTTTTTAACGATGGCTGCCCCGAGCCTCTGGGCCCCGATTAAATAATAAATGTCGCGAGAATTGAGCATGCTCATGAAGAAGATGGCGTCCGCATATCTGCTGATGCCGGCATCGTTGGCGGGAAAGAGAATGACCGGCAGCTTCGTGGCCCTTTTTATCGAGATCACGGTGTCGTCGAGCAATTTACCGCTGGCGCGGGTAGAGCCGCCAACCATGATGCCGTCGGTTCCGGCGGCGGCGGCATCGGAGGCGATTTCACCGGCTTGATCGGGTGGCTGTTTTTCCGGGTCGATAAGCGTCAAGTGAGCGGCGCCGTTGAGAGTGATGGCTTGCCTCAGTCGCTCCTCCACCTTCATCCTCGTGGCTCCTTGCTCTTGGGCCGGAGTCCCGAGTAACCGCACTTCCGGCATTTGGTTGCTTTCATGGGATTATGCGCGTTGCAGCGCATGCAGATTTTGGTGTTGAACAGACGCCTTTCCGCCACTTCAAATCTTGCCATGGTTTCACCCCTTGCCTCTTACCTCCTTGAAGACTTCAGGTATTTTATCGATTACGTCTGAGGCCACAAACTCATAGCCCTTTTCCCCCAGGCAGAGATCACCCGCCCGCCCGCAGACCCAGGCACCGGCGGCGGCGGCCTGGAACGGAGAGGCCCTCTGGGAGAGGAAGGCCCCAACAATGCCGGAGAGGACATCGCCGGTGCCGCCGACGGTCATTCCCGGGTTACCCGTGTAGTTCAGCTTGAGGGCGCCGTCCGCGGAGGCGATGATGTCCACGTGGCCCTTCAACAGGATCACGCATCCCAGCTCCCGCGCGGCCCTGCTGGCCATCTCGGCGCGGCCCTGCAGGTCGGCAGGCAGGTCGTAGCCGGTCAGAATTTTGAACTCTCCCGCGTGGGGGGTCATCACCCAGGGCATGTCCTTGAGCAGCTCCGGAGCCCGGCCCAGCGCTTTAAAGGCGTCGGCATCGAACAGAGCCGGCAGTTCCGGGTGTTCCTTCCTCAGCAGACGCGCTAGGCTGATGACCGCTTCAAGAGTTTTCGGCAGGGAGCCCAGCCCGGGTCCAATGACGACTGCGGTTGAACTTTCCAGCTCTGAAGAAACATCAGGCAGAGCGGAGGGTTCGAGGTCCTGGCAGCGGAGTTTAACCGTGATCAGATCTGGTGAGATGGTGTTTATGGTCCAAGCCGTCCTCTCCGGGGCGGCGATTACCGCCAGGTCGACACCGGAGCGCAGCGCCGCCAGACCGACCAGGGCCGGCGCCCCCACGTAGCGCGATCCACCACCGACGACAAGCAGCCTGCCAAAGTTTCCCTTATGCGATTCCGCTTCACGTTTTGGTATGACTGCCTTGACGTCGGCCTTGCTGACCCGGTATCTTTTTTCCATCAGCACCATCACTATTGAAAACGAGGGGCATTGGTTAAATAGTCTGCTAATCGGTGCTCTGCTGGTTTGCAGAGTGGTGCCGGGGCGGGGAATTGAACCCCGGACCTCTCGATTTCTCACATCATCTCGTGAATCAGAACTCACAACGTTGTTTTCTCGTTATGAGTCGAGCGCTCCAACCAGGCTGAGCTACCCCGGCACATACCAATTTTTTCTGTCAATTCCTTAATCTTTTTTGGTTTTTGTCGGTTGTTCTGATTGGGCCCTCAAGAACTTCAGGAAGCTCCTTTTATCCCGCAGGACCGTGCAGCCCCGTTCATGGCCGACGTAAACCAGGTCGGCAAGTCCGGCGAAGAGCCCGTTGTCGATCACCCCGGGAAGACCGTTGATCTTCTGCTCTAATTTTGCCGCGTTGGTAATCCTAGGGAACCAAGCTTCGACGAGATAATTTCCGTTGTCCGTCACAAAAGGTGCGTTGTCCTTGGTCTTGAGGACGGGGCGGCTGCCGAGTTCGGCCAGCCTTTTCATGGTGTAGTCCTTGGCAAAGGGGAGGACCTCAACCGGCACCGGAAAAATTTTTCCCAGCCTTCTTACCAGCTTGGTCCTATCGACAACGATCACCACCCTTTTCGCCGCTTGGGCAATGATTTTTTCCCTGGTGTGGGCGCCGCCGTGTCCTTTTATCAGGTCAAAATTGGGGTCGACCTCGTCGGCGCCGTCGATGGTTATGTCGAGACTGCGGTCACCGTCAAGAGGGCTCAGCTTCAGGCCCAGATCTTTAGCCAGTTTCTCCGATGATGAGGAGGCAACGACGTAGGTGGCATTCGGGTTGAGCCTGGATAAGGCCGCGATTACCTTTGCCACCGTGGTCCCCGATCCCAGTCCCACCAGCATGCCGTCCTGAACCAGTTTGGCCGCCTCATCTGCCGCCGCTGTTTTCCACGATTCCACGTCCATGCCAATCAGAAATAAATGGCTTCTTGTGCCTTAAAGAGTTTTAAGCAGAAAATGACAATATGGGATTGGTGGCACGATGAAACGAGTGATTCCCGTTCGTGAGGCCATGCGCACGGAAGTTTTGACGGTGATCAAGGGGACCAACGTTGCCCGGGCAGCCAAGCTGATGGCGAAGAACGATGTCGGCAGCATCGTGGTGGTCGAGGGCAAGAAACCGGTTGGCATCCTCACCGAAAAGGATCTTTTGATGAAGGTCGTCAGCGAGGATCTTAAGCCGAGCAAGGTTCGAGTGGGGAAAATTATGTCGGCTCCTCTGATTACCATTGACCCCGACGCCGACATCGTTGAAGCGGCGAAGATCATGGCCAGCAACAAGATCCGCCGGCTACCCGTGGTTAAGAACGGAAAGCTGGTTGGCATCGTTACCTCCTCGGACATCACCGCGATATCCCCGGCTCTCTCGGAGCTGATGGCTCATCCGGAGAGGACCACCGAGGAGCGCGTGGATCAGAGCGTCTGCGAAAACTGCGGGGAGGTCACCACCGACCTGTATGAAGTTAATGGTATGTGGGTTTGTGAAAACTGTCGTGATTCGATGGGCGAGTAGATGGTGTGATGGCATGCCGTGACGTGCTCAGCGGCGTGAAAGTTGAGGACGTGATGCGGCCCTGCAGCGTATTCGTGAGTTCCAATGATCTGGTTACCAAGGCGCGAGCGGTTATGCGCTCAACCGGCTTCAGGAGCCTGCCGGTGATCGATGAGGGAAGGCTGTCCGGGATCATTACCATCAGAGAGGTCATGCAGGTGACATCGACAAGGTCCAACATCACCGTCTCCGGGATAATGTCACCATCCAGGCTGGTAGCCACCCCAAAGATGTCGCTGGTTGATCTGGCCAAGCAAATGGTTGACCTCGAGGTCTCCGATGTTCCCGTGGTCCGCAGCTCGAGTGACCGAACAGTGGTTGGCTTGGTGAGGCTCGACGACATACTGACTCAGATCTCCGGGAGAATTTCCCCAGGAAAGCTCGTGGAGGAGCTGATGATCACCGATGTGGTCACCTGTGAGTCCGATGATGAGATTTCCAAGATTTGGGACCTGATGGAGAAAACAAATTGTTCCGGGCTGCCCGTGGTCAGGCTGGACAAGCGGCGAAGGCGGAAGCAGGTGATAGGCATGATCACCCGCTCCGATATCATCAGGTCTGGAACCATCAGGCTTTCCGAAGAGTCCGATAAAGGACGATTCAAATCACCACCCCGGGTCAAGTCGGTGATGAGGACCCCGGCGATCGCGGTGAGCCCCAAAACTTCGGTTTCCGACGCTATCGACTTGATGCTGAGCAAAAGGGTCGGAAGGCTGGCGGTGGTTGTCGACGGATATCTTGTGGGGATTTTGAGCCGCTCGGATGTTATAAAGTTCGCCTGTGGTTGATCCCATGCAGAGAATACCCCACTACAAGTCGCTTGATCGTGGCCCGATCGAGTTCAGGTCACGAGTTTACCGCAAGGAGGGGGACATCATGACCATCGCCAAGAAGCCGGTTGTTTCCGTCCCCCAGACGATGAGGATAAAAAATGCCGTTGACCTGATGGTGAAGGAGGGCATCAGAAGGCTGCCGGTCACCGAGCCGGGGACGAAGAAGCTGATCGGCGTCGTCAGGACCCGGGATGTCTTAGAGTTTCTCGGCGGTGGAGAAAAGTTCAACATCGTCAGGGTGAAGTTCGGGGGCAATTTTCTGGCGGCGGTGAATGAACCGGTGAGGATCCTGATGGAAAGGGATCTGACCTACGGCACCAGCCGCATGTCGATAACCGAGGTTGCCCGGCTCATCCTCAGCAAGGGCGTTGGCGGCGTTCCCATCTTGGATGACAGCAAGAGGATAGTTGGAATTGTGGCGGAACGGGATTTTCTCCGGTTTATTCCTAGGACCACCGGAGCGAAGGTGAGCTACTACATGTCACGGCACGTCGCCACCGCCGAGCTTTCCTTCAAGATCTTGGATGCTGCGCGCACCATTGTTTCACGCGGCTTCCGCAGGCTCCCGGTCGTCAGCGGCGGCAGGTTGGTTGGAATCGTAACGAGCATGGACATCCTGCGCTATCTCAGCTCCAATAAAATCTTCGACCGGATGAGCTCCGCTAGGTTCGAGGATGCGATGTCCGTCGGCGTCGAGGAGATAATGACCCGGGAGGTCATCAGGGCCACGCCGGAGATGGATGTGGGCGAGGCTGCCGAGATTATGCGGGAGAGGGGCTGCGGTGGCCTGCCCGTCGTTTCCGGCGAGGAACTGGTGGGGATAATCACCGAACATGATCTCATGAGGTTGTTAGTTTGAAAGTGAAGGAGATCATGAGCGCGCCGGTAGTAGCGGTGAAGCCGACCGACACCGTCGCCCACGCCAAGAACCTGATGCTGAGGAAAAAGGTGAAAAGGCTGGTGGTGATGGAGAGGGGCAGGGCCGTCGGCTTGCTGACCCTGGATGATATCGTTACCCGGCTCAGGGCGGAATCACCCGCCTGGCGCCTGCGAACCCTGGACAACGTGCTGGTGTCCCGCGTTATGAGCCGGGATGTTCAAACGGTGTCGCCGGAGACCGATGTAAACAAGGCTGTGACGGTAATGCTTGACCGCGATATCGGCAGCTTGGTGGTTGTGGAGGGGGAAAGAGTGGTGGGGATCTTGACCAAGACGGATGTGGTGAGATACTTTTCGAGGGACCTGGAGACAAAGTTTAAAGTGAAGGAGCTGATGAGCAAAGATGCCGTCATGGTCAGCCGGCACCACTCGGTGGCGCACATCGTGGAGCTGATGCAGGAGTACCGGGTCAGAAGCGTGGTGGTGACGGATGGGGAAAGGCCCGTGGGCATGATTCTGGAGAGGGATCTGGCGTTTGCCCAGCTGGAGCACCCCGAGAAAGGGGTGAGGGAAAGGGAGGTCAGATACACCAGGAAGGTGGAAAGGGGCGGCAGGCCAAGGGCGCGATATGTTAAATATGTGGCGCTACTTACTGCTGATGATATCATGCGCCGGGATATCGTGACCATCGGCCCCGAGGAGGATGCCGCGCAGGCCGCGGGACTGATGATCAGGAGCGGGATGAGCGGTGTTCCTGTGGTGGAGGGAGATCGGCTGGTCGGCATCGTGACGAAAACCGATATCATCAAGGGCATCAGGAGGTTGGCGTCTAAATGAGGGTCAGCCACATCATGAGTTCACCGGTGATTACCCTGGACAAGGACAGATCTCTGGCCGATGCCATCGACTGCATGAAAAGGGCGCAGATTTCCAGAATTGTGGCCACCAAGAATGATCGCGTAGTAGGGATACTGACCGAGAAGGACATCGCTCGGGAACTGGGCTCGCTGCACACCTACCGGCTGCCCCCGGGCCGGCTGCACATTTCCAGCGTCATGACTCCCGACCCCATCAGCGTGGCCCCAGATGTCGTGGCGAAGAGGGCCGCAGAGCTGATGCTGGATCACGATGTCAGCGGCTTGCCGGTGCTGGAGGGGACGAAGCTGGTCGGCATCGTCACCAAGATGGACTTTGCCAAGATCTGTGCCGATTTTGAGGACGTTTACGTGGGGCAGGTCATGCAGGTCAGCCCCACCACCGTTTCCCCCGGCGACAGGGTGATCCATGCCCGGAAACTGCTTCTCGAGGAGGAGATCCTAGCCCTGCCGGTGGTGGAAAATAAAGTTCTGGTAGGCATCGTGACGACCAGGGATGTGGCGATGAAGCTGGCGGCCTTTCAGGAGGTCGTCCCGGACAGGTACAAGAGTGAGCGCATCAGAAATCTTCTGGTCGGGGACATCATGACGCAGCCTCCGGTGACGGTCCGGACCGACACCCGATTGCCCGAGGCGGCGAAGCTCATGCTGGAGAGGAGGTTTTCGGCACTGCCCGTGCTCAACCTCGATGGCGAGCTGGTCGGGCTGCTGACCAAAACTGAACTGACCGAAGTGGCGCGCGAAAGGCTTTAGTTGTCCTTTTCTTAATCTTTTTTGGGCGGCCGTGGTCCAGCCTGGTTAAAGCTAAATGCTGCCAAAAGACTCAGGCTTCCCAAGAAAAATCGGTAAAAGCCTGCTACGCGGGTTCGAATCCCGCCGGCCGCACCATCACCTTTTTTTAGGAAATACCTGACTGAGACATGACTTCATCATTTGCCGTCAGTTCTTGTTTTTTCACACCACCTTTAGTGGTCTTAGCAGGCAATCTTTCCAAAGGGAATGGCAGCATGTTTCCGCCACGAAAAGAGCTATTCCTGACCTTGGAAAGGCAATATTGCGACGTGACTCATTTTGCCCATCTAAAATTCATTACGGCGTCAGACGAGGTGTAGCCGCGTTAAATCAACAATAATGCAGCCTCAAGCGAATGGCTTAAATTGACAAAAGTGCTGATCGTCGCACAACCTACGGCTTTCAGGTAAATTTCTCAACGTTTAAATTCACGAGACAATTTCGAATCCCTTTTCCTTTAATTTATTAATGATCTCATTCAGGTCTTTTCCTTGCCTCTTGCATCCCTGAGGTATCGTTGTCAGCCGCCCGAGCGTCTTTCTGGCGATAGGGCTTTTCACTCCTAGAAATCCCAACTCATTTAAAATTTCAATGAGTTCTGGATATTCTTCCGTAAGTTCGTAGACGGTCTTGCTCAAATCAAGTCTTTTCATCCAATAACCTTCTTTCTCCTTCTAACTTTTTGATCTCGCTTATATCCTGCACGACTTCCATAGTGCCCAAATAATTTCGGTTCTCGTCCCTTACCGCGAAATATCTTATGTGGACCAACCTATCCTGATAATTTATCCAGAACTCCGCGACATTCCTAGTCCCCTCTTTGAATGAGTTCAAAATGGCCTCAACTTTGTCCACACTCTGGGGCGGATGGCAGTGCTGTACCTTCCTTCCCAAGACGGACTTTGTCCTGACAAAGATCTTTGACTTAGGGTTATTGAAATACCTGACTGTGTCTTCCTTGTCAACAAAAGTCACGTCTATTGGCAGCGTGTTAAGTAAGCACATTAACTCCTTAAGACTCAAATCTCCGGTTGGAAAGGAAACCGTGGCCTTGTCCTTAATGAAGGGCTCCACAACCAAAGCCTTTTTCAATTCTTCAATCAAAGCTGAAGTTTCCTTGGGCTTCTCGATATAAACATAGCCCACGCTATCGCTTTCCTTTAATACCTCAACCCACTCGTCCGGCTTGAGCATTTCCATGGAGGAGGGAAAGAGTATGTTCTCCTCCTTAAAAATCATCCCCTCCACTTCTTCAATTAAGGGGTTGAGAAATCTGTTCACGTAATCATCGTAAGCGTGCTCATCGACGCTCTCCAAATTTATGATCGCGTTTTTAAGCATTTCTCTGATCTCATTGTCCTTCCCCCACATCACCTTTGATGGTCCATAAAACCCGTGACGTTCGAGGTAAGGAAAAAGTACTTGCTCCTTTCTCTGGTAGTGTGTGTCTATTCCTCTGAGATCTAGAAGCCTTTCCTTCATTTTGGCCTTCCAAGACCGAAATTCATATTTTTGTTTATCTTTTATCATATCTTTTATATCGCCGACGATTTTTCCTATCTCCTTGTTCTCAAGTTTGAAGAGATAAACAGGGTACGCGGGGGATTCCTCTTTTAAGACCGATTTTTTAAGCGCAGATTCGAACAATAGAGCGTGGACGTTACAAAATTTTTTTATTTCCTCTGGAGCTAATCCCTCGTTTATCAGCGATTGTTCGATTTCGGCAATTTCCATGGAAGTTATGCTTCCAACTTCCTTCTCAAATCTTTCCTTTGCCTCTTCGGGTGACAAACCTTTATGAAGGTCCAAAATTATTTTTTTAATTTTTTCTTTTTTCTCGCCCCTTGACAAATTTTCGGTCATGCTTTCACCAAAAATATCCTTTCCCGCACAAATTAAAAACATGCAACTTTTTCCACCTAGCGGCTTATTAGTTCATAAGTTCTTTTCCGGAGCACTCTCGTTCGTAGTGATCATGGTATCTTTTCGCATTGTTGTCCGTTCATCATTCCTTGACTTTTCAACTTCCCCTTTTTGCTGTTGTTTGTCCTTTGACTTATAGATGACAGGCGGAGTCCTTTGAACTTCAGCATTACGAATTCGGAAAAGGTGAGCAACAAGATTTTTTTGGCTCGTTGAGTTCTGCAGAAGCGCCGATGGGAAAAGGGTCCTCAGCAAAGCCGCCGCGATCACCAGAAATTCAAATCTAAAGGAAGCAACGTTATTAACGTGGAGCCATTCGGTGGTGGTATGGTCAAAACCCTAGTGCTGAAAGTGAGCCCGGTGCAACCGGAGCCGGAGAAAATCAAAATAGCGGCCCAGACGATCAGGGAGGGTGGCCTGGTTGCTTTTCCCACCGAGACCGTTTACGGGCTGGGCGCCAACGCTCTTGATGAGAGGGCGGTTCTGAGAATTTTTCAGGCGAAGAACAGGCCCACTGATAATCCGCTCATCGTTCACATCGCGAACAAGGAAGATGTTTACCTCTTGGCCGAGACGGTGCCGAGCAGGGCGGAGATCCTCATCGACAGATTTTGGCCCGGGCCCTTGACGCTGCTGATGCCCAAGTCGGAGCTGGTGCCGGCCGCCACCACCGCCGGTTTGGCCACCGTCGCGATAAGAATGCCCAGCCACCCCATTGCCCGGGCGCTGATAGCCGAGGCAGACGTGCCGATCGCCGCGCCGAGCGCGAACCTTGCGGGCAAGCCGAGCCCCACCACAGCGCAGCACGTTTGGGACGATCTCTCGGGGAAAATTGAGGTCCTAATTGACGGCGGCGAAGTTGGTTTCGGTGTTGAGTCCACGGTCCTTGATTTGACGGCCGATCCGCCCACCGTTCTTAGGCCGGGACCCGTGACGGTGGGGGAGCTGCGGCAGATTCTGGGTCGGGTCGAAGTTCACCCGATCGCCACGGCCGAAATCCCGGCGGAAGCTGTCATCGCAAGAGCACCGGGGATGAAATACCGGCATTATGCCCCGAGCGCCGAGGTGGTTGTGGTCGAGGGGCCGCTGCCGCGCGTCGTCGGGAAAATCCAGGAGCTCTGGCAGGAGTACCAGCGGGAGGGTAAAAGGGTCGGCATCATGGCGACAGAAGAGACGGCCGGAGAATATCAGTCCGCCATCGTGAAGGTGGTCGGAACGCGAAGAAATCTCAGAACAGTTGCAAAAAACCTGTTTCAAACCTTTAGGGATTTTGATCGGGAGGGGGTAGATGTCATTTTGGCCGAGGGCGTGGAGATCTCCGGTATCGGGCTCGCGATCATGAACCGGCTGAGAAAGGCGGCGGTCCGGGTGATTAAAGTCTAGTTCTGGGGCCCGTTTGCCGGCGGGTGACAAAAATTTTGCCTCTACTGCAGCGGAGGATGTTTTCGAGTTTATAACGGTGAGGATAATTTTTGGGCACGGCAGCGGCATGGACATTACCTTCATCGTCGAGATCCTGGTATTTGTCGTGGAAATTCTGGTGATAGTTTTGATCCTGATTTCACTTCCACAGGCTGGAGTCCAACACCGCGGCGGTCAACCGGCTCATTCGGAAGCTGGATGATCATCTGGTTGAGCTGGACAGGGACTACAAACGCATTGAAAAGTGTATTTGTCAACTGTTGGAATCAAGACCCAAAAAGCGCGGTGGCCTGAAGGGAAGCGGGTGATAGCTTCCGGGGCTAGCGTCAAAATTCAGCAGCGCGGCCCAGCCGAAAATCCGATGCCTCATGATTTTTAAATGACCCCTGGTCAACCATCGAGGACATCGGTTAATAAACCTGAAAAATAACCGATTAGTGATGGTCAACCGTCTGCGCGCGCTCTCCCGGATCCCCAGCTACTCCCGTGAGCTCGGGCTGGATCTCAGACGCCCCAATGATCGCTTCAAGTGGTTCCTGGCCTCACTGCTGTTTGCCAAGAGGATCTCCGCAAACGTGGCTCTGAGAACCTACAGGATGTTTGAGGCCGAGGGGCTGGTGACCCCGGAGGCAATTCTGGCCGCCGGCTGGGACAGGCTGGTTGAGGTGCTGGACGCGGCGGGCTACGTGCGCTACGATTTTTCCACGGCCTCCACCCTTCTGGAGACGATGGGAAAAATAAAGGAGCTGGGCGGCCTTGAGCGCATACACCAGGAGGCAACCGACCCCCAGGATCTGGAGAGGCGGCTTCAGGAGCTGAGGGGTGTCGGCCCCGTCGCCTGCAACATCTTCCTGAGGGAGTTGCGCGGCATCTGGTCCAAGGCGAGGCCACAGCCGTCAAGGGTGGCCGTTGAGCTGGGGAGGAGCCTGGGCCTCTCCGGGCAGGAGATCGAGAGGTTTGAATCGGCCTTGGTTAGGATCCACCTGGAGTTTTGTAAGCGACAGGGGTGTGTCAGCTGCCCCGTGGGGAATAATTGCCGAAATTTCAGATCGCAGAGATCCAGGACGCGAGGGTGACCCCCTGGTTCACTCGACGATCGGAAGTATTTCCGTCATGATGAAGTCAACAAATTCCTTGACGGTGGACCTGCTGAAGAGGGTGACCACCGTGTTTCTGGTGATGCCCACGACAAGGCCCCTCTTGGCCACCTCCCAGACCACGTACCACAGTTTCCCGTGTTCCAGGTACTCGCGGTAGAGCTTGGTGTCCGCCAGCCCCGAACCGGCCAGCGCCAGCTTGCCCACGCCAGGGATGTCCACGTTGTCAAACCAGATCAGCTTGGTCGCGTGCGGGTTTGACTCGTGGAGCTCCTTCAGAGTTTCATGGGAGATCTTGGTTTCCACGATGGCACCTGTTCTGATGAAGAGGATGTCGCTGAGCTTGTTGGCCACGTAGTTCGTCAGCAGCTTCTTCACCCCACGCGCCTTCGAGGGGGCGAGGACAATCAGGAAGAGGCGGTCCTTATACCTCTTGATCCAGAAGGGCACCTCCTCGGTGACCACCGTCTCCACCAGCCCCCTCTTGTAGTAGCGGCTGATGACGAAGTCCTTGCTGAAGATCGCCGAGAAGGAGTCTCCCTCAAGCTTGGGTTCGATGATCTCGGTGGTCAGCTTCTTGGTTTCCTGCCCCGAGCCATGAGGTTCCTCCTCCCGGAAGGACCTGAGCTTGCGCGCGGCGAGCGTGAGTTCAATCGGTTCCTTCAGCTCGAAGACCTTTGCCACCAGCACCATGGTTCCACCCCAAAATTTAAGCGCAGACGTTGCCTTATATAGGAACTGCAAAGTTTAAACTGATTCCTATGTCGGCCCTGATCCGGGAGATAATACTGGAGAACTTCATGTCCCACGAGTACTCGAGGATCCCGCTCAAGCCGGGCCTCAACATCATCGTCGGGCCCAACGGAGCCGGGAAGTCCTCGATCCTGCTGGGACTAGCGGTGGCTCTCGGACAGACCTACACCGAGCGCTCCCGCAGGCTCAGTGATCTGATCAGGAGGGGCAAGGACTTGGGCCGGGTCAGCGTGGTTTTCGACAACACCCCTCGCGATGGCAAGCGCCCGATCGCCAGCATAAATTCCGACACCATCGTCCTCTCCCGCTACTTGAGCAGGGACGGGAACTACTGGCACGAGATCAACTCCCGAACCTCCACCAAGGGAGAGGTGATGCACCTGCTGAGAAGGCTCTCCATCAATCCCGACAACATGCTCATCATCATGCACCAGAGCATGATCGATGTCTTTGGCGCCATAGATGCCAAGGAACGGCTGAAGGTGGTGGAGGAGGTCGTCGGGCTGAAGGAGTACCGCGACATGATTCTGGAGGCGAGGGAGAGGCTTTCCCACAGCCTCAGCGAGGAGGAGGCGATCAAGAGCCTGCTGGAGAAGGCGCAGGAGACCCTTCGCTACTGGGAGGGGGAATACCAGCGCTTTAAGAGGAAGCAGGAGCTGGCCTTGAAAAGGCAGGAGCTTGAGCTGGAGCTGGCCTGGTCGAAGTTCTTCCGGCAGATGGAGTCGGTGAGTGGCCTTCAGCAACGGCTGTCCGATCTCGAGGGAGAGCTGAAGGAGATCAAGGAGGATCAGCTCAGGAGCGCAAGGGAGGAAGAGGCGCTGGAGAAAAGGCTGAAGGAACTCGACTTCGAGATAGATTCAACCTACCAGCGGCTCATCGAGCAGGAGCGGGCGCACGCTGAGGCCGAGGCGCGCGGCAAACTGCTGGGGAGCCTGGAGAAGGCCTTTCAGAGGGTCAAGGCCGATTTCGGGGAAATTCTCGCGGGATTTGATTCAGATCTGAGGCGGGCCAGCAGGACGGTGCTGGAGGTTGCGGAGCGGATGAAGGAAACCCGCTCGAAGCTGGTCGCGGTCAAGAAGGAGAGCGAGCAGGTGAAGGAGGCCTACATCAACGCCAGAGTCAGGGGGGCCGTCCTCGGCCTCAAAAGGGAGCTGCTGGAGAAGGAGGTTGCCGAGGTGCAGTCGGAGCTGAGAAGGGCGCGGCGGGAGCTGGAGGAGATCGAGGCTGAGGCCAGCAGGGTCGGGCCCCGGGTTGAGACCAAGAGAAAGCCCCAGGAGGTCATGGACGAGCTGAAGGTGACCAACGTGCAGCTGGCCAGCCTGGCTGATGTCTCACCGGACGTGGAGCGGATGTACCTGAGCTACCAGAGCACCCTGAAGGAGCTGCAGGCGAAGGCCGAGATCGCCGCGGCCAACAGGAAACGGGCCCTCGAGGAGCTTGATCTCCGCCGGCAGAAGTGGAAGACCGAGATCAACAAGCTGCTGAGGGAGGTCAGGGTGAGATATGTGGAGATACTGAAAAGGGTCAACGCCACGGGAGACGTTCGGCTGGAGAACCCCGATGACATCGACGAGGCGGGCCTGCAGCTGCTGGTTGGCTTCCGCGGTGCCGAGCCGCAGGTGCTGGACCCGCACACGCAGAGCGGTGGCGAGCGCACCACGGCGATCATGTGTTTTTTGCTTTCCCTCCAGCAGAGGATCAAGTCACCCATCAGGGCGATAGACGAGTTTGAGATGCACATGGACCCGAGAAACCGCGAGCAGATGATGACCGAGATCCTCAACTCCATGCGTGAGGAGACCGCGCAGTACATCGTGATCACCCCTGGGAGGCTGGTGAACGTGGAGGGCGTCCCAAACGTGATAACCGTGCAGAACATCGCCGGCCTGTCCAGCGTGAAGGTGGCCGCCTGATGCCGAAGGAACACCAGGAACTGCTGCAGCGCATCGTGGAGCTGTGCGATGCCGTGCGGAAGAGCGGGCTGGATCCATTCGACGTTGAGGTTCGTGAGTTCTTCGATCGACTCCGGGAGCTGCTACCCAAGCTAAAGACCAATGAGGAGCTCTACCTTGATGTTCAGGCCGTGCTCGGGCTGGCCGATGTTATCTTTCAGCAGGGCGAGTGGATCAAACACAAGTCGTCGCTGCTCTATCTGGATCCTCTGCTCATCACGCTCAAGCTTTACGCCCTTCCCGCGCGAGATCTGGCCGAGGTGCTCGTTCGTTCCTGGCATCCGATAATCGATCTGGAGAGCCTGTCGCTGCCCGCGATCAGGGAGGGCCTCGACTACTGGAGAAATCTGCCCGCTCTGGATGAGAGGTTCAAGGAGCTGGGGGTCACCGAAGTCATGACCGGGGAAATAGCCCGCCGGGAGCTGGCCAAGATGGGAATACTCAGCGACGAGGACCTCACCGCCCTGCTCGACCGGACTTGGCGGGAGCTGAAGGAGGCGGTGGGCGAGAAGGAGTTCATCTCCTACTGGAAGTTCATCCAGGGGAAGAGCTTCGAGGAAACGGTTTTCCGGGCCTGGCTGGTCAGCTTCCTGGTGAGCTACGGCTATGCCACGCTGGATATCAATCCGCTGGAGGAGGAGATCAACCTGAAGCCGCTGCCCAAGCCCCAGGTGCTGGAGAACGTGGCAACCTTTTCCGTTCCCATCGCCATCAGCCGCGAGGAGTGGCTGAAGAGGAGGCGGAAGCATGCCTGAGACAACCGATGTGGCCGAGCTCAGGGAAAAGCTCTCTCGGGCGGCCCAGCTGCTCTTCTTCAGGCACCACCTGCAGCCCGGGGCCAAGGCCTGGGAGCTGAGGCGGGCTCTGGGCAGGGACTACGAGCAGATCCTGAAGCTGCTGGACGCAGAGCTGGAGAAGCTGGGGCTGATGGTGAAGAGGGTCAGCGAGGGCGAGGAAGGCTCGGAGTCGGACAGATACTTCATCACCCTCCGCGGGCATCCCAAGCTTGCAGATGCGCGGACGTTTGGCTGGCGGGTGGACGACATGGCGATGCTCACCGTGGCCATGGCCCACGTCCTCTCCAAGGGGGGCAAGGCGCCGCTGAAGGAGGTCGAGCGCATCCTGCAGGAGAAGTTTCCCCGGTGGCGGGTGGAGTCGACGATTGACAGGTTCATCAGGCGCGGCTATCTCTCTGAGGACGATCAGGGCGTGCTCTACTTGGGCTGGCGGGCGCTGGCTGAGGTGGATCAGAGAACACTGCTGGGTCTGCTGCTGGGTAAAGAGAAGTCGGAGGGAGCAGAGGCGGAGAGGGAAGAGGCCAATGAAGAGGAGAAAAAAATGGAGGAGCAACCTGATCGTGGCCGTTAGCTGGACGGGAAAGCTGGATTTCGCCTGTTCTTCAATCGACAGCACAGGCCCCCGCGTCAAGGCGGCCGGGAGTTAGGAGAGGTTTTTTAAAAGGTCCTCTCAAGGGGTAATGGTGAACTGGTGATAAAAGGCTTGAAATATTTTAAAAATGCGGAAATAGTTTTTGGCTGGGGAGCAATTCAGCACGTTCAAAACCTGGGATGCCGGCGGGCTGCCATTTTAACGGACAAAAGGTCGATGGGAAGGTTGGGATTCGTTGAAAGATTGGTTTCCCTTCTCGGTGAGTCCGGAGCCGATTCAGACGTGATCATCAGCATTGAAAGAGAGCCCACCACAGAGGACATCGATGCCGGAGCAGCGGAGCTGTCAAAATTTAACCCCGACTGGATAATCGCCCTGGGCGGCGGCGCGGTCATAGATTCGGCCAAGGCCATGTGGGTGCTTTATGAACATCCGACGCTCACTAAAGAACAGCTTTTTGTTCCCTTCGCGGTCCCACGGCTGCGCAGAAAGGCGAGATTGGTGGCCATACCCTCTACCAGCGGCACCGGGTCAGAAACTTCCTGCGCCGCCGTTTTTGTCGAGCCGAAGGACAGGACAAAGCGCCTGATTTTGTCTTTTGAGATAATACCCGACGTGGCCATCTTGGACCCGGAGATCCCCACCACCATGCCCCCGCAGGTTACGGCCTCCAGCGGGATGGACGCCCTGAGCCACGCTTTGGAGTCCTATGTTTATGCCTTATCAAACGATTTTTCCGAGGCCGCGGCTGTTCAGGCCACCCGATTGATCCTCGAGAACTTGGAAAAAGCGTACCGGGATGGGAAGGACAAAGTCGCCAGGGAAAAAATGCACTACGCTGCGACCCTGGCGGGAATTGCGATAAATAACTCGGGCACCGGCCTTGCCCACGCCATGGATCACATCGGGCCCCGGTTCGGCATTCCCCACGGTGTTGCCTGTGCAATTTTGTTGCCCTATGTCATGGAGTTTAACCTTGGCTCGGAAGTGGCGCGGAGAAAATATGCGGATTTGGCGAGGATACTCGGATTAAACGGCGGGGAGGAGAAGGAACTGGCCCTGGGTTTGATAGAGGCAGTGAGAGAATTAGAGGCGACCCTCCAGCTGCCCCAAAGCATTAAGGAGGCGGGAGTTGCGGAGGAAGATTTTTTCGCCTCGCTTGATTTGATGGTTCAGCACTCCCATCAAAATGTCAGCGCCAGGCTCAGCCCCAGGCCGCCAACTCCGCTCGAGGTCAGAGAGCTTTACCTGAGGGCTTACCACGGTCAGCAGTTGAAAAGCCGATAGCCTAGAATGGGCCAGTGCCGGTGAAGATCAGAAGCAACTCATCCGTGTGCGGCAGTTTTCCTGATTTTTCCACTTTTAACTTCCTGCCTCTGCTACTGCCCCGCTTTTTTAATCAGGACCTTCACATAGTGTCTGGACCAGCTGAAGACGACCATGGAGCCGATGATGTTTGCCAGCACAATTCCCCACCAGACCCCGATCAGACCATAGTTAAGGACGAAGGAGAGCAGGAAGATAAAAAGCAGCGTCAGCACCAGCGAGCGCAGCACTGTCGCCATCAGGGAGCTGATCCCCCTGCCCACCGCCTGGAACAGCGCTGAGGACTGCATTCCGAAGGAAACGAAGGGCCAGAAGAGACAGGCGATTCTGAGAAACAGAGTCAGGTCGTCGGCGATGCGGGCCGCCCCCTCGGAATAGGTGAACACGGCCGCTATCTGAGGGGCGAAAGCAAATGTCACCGCGGTCACGACTGCCTCAATGATCAGACCGATCTTGATCGCGTGCAGGTGTGAGACGTTTATTTTTTCATAGGCCTTCTCGCCAAAGGCGGCACCGCAGACGGCGACCACGGCGGTGGCGATCCCGTTCAGCGGCAGCGTGCCCACGGTGGCAACCCTCCAGCCCGCCGAGTAAACGGCGACTCCATCCGTGCTGCCACCGGAGATCAGGACGATGAGAAAGTTGATCAGCAGCATTGAGATGGACATCGAGAGCTGGACTATTGAGGAGGGTATGCCGACCCTGAGGATATCCTTCAGTATTTTTCCGTTGAATTTGAAGCCCCTGAACCCGATGGAGAGATAGGTGTCGTTTTTTATCATCAGCCAGTAGAGCAGCAGGGCTGAGGAAACGGCCAGCGATAAAATGGTGGCCAGCGCCGCGCCGGCAACGCCGAGGCCCAGGGGGTAGATGAAAATCGGGTCGAGAACGATGTTCAGCGTGGCTCCCAAGGCTAGAGCATACATCGCCCTCTTGGCGTCTCCCTCACCCCTCAGAATGGCGTTGCCCACGTTGTTGAAGAAGAGGAAGATTGACCCGGCGAAGATGATCCCGCCGTAAGCCGCGGTCATCCCGAGCGTCGCGCCGGCACCTATTGATCTGAAGAGAGGCTCGGTGAAGGTGACGAGTGGTACAGTGAATGCCAGCGCCGCGACGACCGTCAGGATTATCGAGTGGGTGGCAACGTTATCGGCCCCGGCCTTGTCCCGGGCACCGATCCTGCGGGCAATGGCGGAACTGCTTCCCACCCCCAGTCCGGTGGAGATTGCCATCATGATGAAGTAAAAGGGAAAGACGAAGCCCACCGCGGCAAGGGCGTCAGCGCCGATGCCAGCGACCCAGATGGCGTCAGCGAGGTTGTAGGTGGCTTGGATCAGCATGGCCATGATCATTGGCAGTGAGAGTTTAACGATGGCCCTTTTCGGGTCACCCAGGAGGGTCTTGACGCCTTCGGTGTATCCCTTCTCCGGCGGCAGCACTTCTTCAGACATGGCCACCACAACCCTCCCTTTTGACGGTAGCGTTGGTGACCAGCCTTTCCAAGAATTCGGACAGCTTTTCCCTTTCTTCCTCGGAAAATCCGGTCAAAAGGAGACTCGTCCAGTCCTCAGAAATTTTTTCGATAATTGGTCTGAGTTTTTTCGCTTTTTTGGTCAGATGGATTCGATGAACTCTTCTATCGGCCGCATCCACCACCCTCATCACAAAACCCGCCCTTTCCAGTTTCTTTATCGCTCTGGTGCAGGTGGCCTTGTCGACCAGGAGTTCGCTTGCCATTTGGTCTTGGCTGATGCGGTCGCCGTGATAGAGCCTCATCAGAAAAAAGACCTGACCGCTGCCGACGCCATATTTTTCCAGCCGGCTGTGCACGTGGCAGGCCGTCAGCCGGTGGACACAGGAGATCAGCTTCACGATTGATTTGGGCTCTTTCAAGTTAACGCCTCTCTTAAGGACAGGACCGCGCCATATAAAAGTTGCTATGGCAACTATTTCGGGGTTCCATTCCCAGCAGCCATCTGAAACAGCCAAAAAAATATATTCACTCCGGTGAATAAACACAGAACGCTGGTTGGGCGAGATGGAAGAGATAAAGAAGATCCAACAAAGTTTCGGCGTCATCGGCAGGGAAAGGGAGCTGGAAAGGGCCCTGGCGGCGGTGAAGGCCGGCAGGCACCTTCTGATCGAGGGCCCGGTCGGCGTCGGTAAGACCGTCATCGCTTTGGCCATTTCCCATTACCTACAGAAGCAGGTCTACCGGGTCGACGGCGACGAAAGGTACACGGAGCAGAAGCTCACGGGCTGGTTCGACCCGCCGGTGGTCATGAGGTTGGGCTATGTCAGAGAGGCGTTCATTCCCGGACCGCTGACGTTGGCGATGCAGAACGGCGGAGCGCTCTTCATCAACGAATTGAACAGAATGCCGGAGTCGGTTCAAAATGTGCTGCTGCCCGCGATGGACGAGTTCAGAATCGAGATACCTAAGATAGGAAAAATAACCGCCGCCAAGGGATTCGTCATCATCGCGACGCAGAACCCGCGGGAGTTCATCGCCACAAGCCCCATCTCCGAAGCGCTGCGGGACCGCTTTGAGCTGGTGACCTTGGGATATCAGCCGGAGGCGGAAGAGGTCGAGATCGTGAAGTTGCACACCGGCGTCGACGAGGACTTCGCCAGACTGGTGGTTCGAATAGTGAGGGCGACGCGCGAGCATCCCGACATTAGAAGAGGGGCTTCGATCAGGGCCGCGATCAGCGTTTGCCTGCTCGCCCTTCAGCTGGGCGGTGATGCCGAGGCCGTAAGAAAGGCCTGTCATCTGGCCCTGCCGACGAGGGTTGAATTGAAGGAGGAGGCCAGGAACCAGCTCGATGAGGTAATTGACGGAATAGTTGATTCGGTACTGAAAAGGACAGCTGGTTTTGAAAGGCCAGCGGTGTCAGCCGAAGTAAAAAAAAAGACCTGATGGGGGCCCCGAATTTAGTAATAGTTGACGCCCTGAAGCTTCCCGCTGAAAATGGTGATTTCGGCTGGCTGCTGGCCCAGAAGTATCCCAGCATCAAGGGCAGGCTTGAGGAGAGGGAAAGGGAGGCGATCAGAAAGATAGCCATCGAGGCGATTTTGCGTCGGGCTCTGAGCAGTCTGGGTCCGACGAAAAGGTCAGCGAAGCTGAGGAGGGAGAGCTATCGCCCCGGCGCCGATGAGATAGATCTGGAGGCCACTTGGGAGGGGATAGTGGGGAAGCCAGATTATCAAGCTGAGGATATCATTGTGGAAACAAGGGAGAGGAAGAAGTTGGCCTGTTCTTTGATGGTGGACACCAGCCTGTCCATGGCGGGGGAAAAACTTGCCGTGGCCGCCGTGGGGGCCTCAATGCTGGCCATCGAGCTGAGAGAGGACAACTACTCCGTGGTCACCTTTAATTCCCAGGCTCGTGTTGTTAAGGAGATGGGGCAGCGAAAGGACCTGCGGAGCGTCGTTGCAGATCTCTTGGGAACAGACGCCTTCGGTTACACGAACATGGAGGAGGGCTTGAGGGCGGGGCTGAGACAGCTGGAGAGGGCCCCTTCCGGAGAAAGGCTGGGAATAATGATAACCGACGGCAAGTGTTCAGAGGGATTTCATCCAGAGAGGGTTGCGGCCGGCTATCCTAAACTCTGTGTGATTATGGTTGAATCCCCTCACTCTGATGCCGGCACCTGCTCCCTGCTGGCGGAGCTGGGGCGGGGCAAAGTCTACCGGGTGAAGGAGTATTCTCAGATACCTGGGGCCATTCAGAAGCTTCTCAAGGAGTTTGCCTAGTTTTAAAGTCCTTCATCCCCAGCGACATCACCGCGGCAACCGCAGCGACGGCGACCAGCCCGGTAAAAGCCCAGTAAAAGCCAGCGATGTCGGCAACATAGCCCACGGTGATCGTGGAGATCAGGCTCAAACCCTGTGAAACCCCGAAGACGATGCCCACGCACATCCCGGCGCTTTCTGCAGGAGCCAGCTCAGAGGAGTAGATCAGCCCCACGCAGCGCGTCGACTGGCCGAAGAAGGCGAAGAGGATGAGAAAGGCGAGGGCCAGCGGGCCTGAGGAGTTCAGGAATCCCAGCAGGGAAAAGGACAGCAGGAGCAGCGAGATGAAGAAGGTGTTTCTGCGTCCGATGTAGTCGGATATCGTTCCACCCAGAGGTTCAGCGATTATCCCCATCCCCCAGACGAGGCTGGTCAGCAGGCCCATCTCGATCGCGGTGTTGCCCTGAACCGAGTAGAAGTAGACGGGCATGAAATTGGTGAAACCGCGGAAAACAAACAAGGTCAGGCCGTAGACTATGCCCAGCAAAATTATCGGTCGCCAAGATATTTTTCCGCCGCCTCCTACCGGTTCAGGCGCGGGCTCCTTTACCACAATCCAGAGAAGCAGGGCGGCAACGCAGGCGGGCAGAAAGAGGAGCGATACCGTTGGCCTCCAGCCGATGGAGTAGGCCAGAGGGGTCAGCAGCAGCGGTGAGGCGAAGAAACCGATGGCCCCGCCGGCGCCGTGGATCCCCATGAACCTGCCCTTGTGATTTGGGTAAAGCGAGGTGATGATCTTGGTGGCCTGAGGGTGATAGGAGCTGAACCCGATCCCCATAATCACCGAGACGAGCAGTAGGGTGGGATAATCTCTGACAAACTGCAAGGCCGAGACCGAGAGACCGTAGAGCGCCAGACCCAGGCACATTACTGGCTTTCTTTTTCGGTAGCGATCGGCGAGGTGGCCCAGCAGCCCGTTGAGAACCACCGCGGAGCCGAGGTAAACTCCCAGCAGCAGCCCGCTTTCAAAGTAACTCAGCCCGAACTCGGGGATGAGCAGGGGCAGGAACAGCGGCAGGATGAACTGGAAGAAGTCGGTGAAGAAGTGGGCGAAAGTCATTGTTGCTAGCGGTAACCATCTGTTCTGCATGGAAGGTACCCTCGCGCTTCTTAACAGTTATCCTGGGCCGTGCTAATAAATGAGGACGGTGCCAGTTTCACCGATTTACCAGTCTTTTCACCTGTTTCTTCAACTCGGGAGCCGGACCATTTTTATAGACTTGGGCCATCAGCTCGGCAACTCTAAGCATCTCGGAGGAACCCATCCCGCGTCGCGTCACCTCGGCGACTCCTATCCTCCCCGCCACATCGATGAAGATGTTTACCCTTTCGAGCTGGTGGCAAAATTCCCTCGCCTTTTCCGGGCTCAGGTCGAGGAGGATCTGGTGACTTTCGGTATAGCCCCTCCGCCTGAACCTGACCGGGACCCCCGACTCATCTAGCGCCCGGGCCAGCATTTTGGCGTTTCTGATTACCCGTTTGCCGTATCCCCTGTCTTTCAGCAGCTCCTCCAAGGCCACCCCCAGGGCAGCGATCCTGTTTACATGTGGGTTGTCGACGAGCCCGATCCCGGTTTCCAGGTCAATATCGAGTAAATTTCTCAGCGTTCGTTCGTGTTCCGCCGAGTTGGTGAGGATCATCCCTCCCTGGGGGCCGTAAAGGGTCTTGTGGGTGCTGCCGAACAGTATTTCCGCCCCCTCCCGGAGAGGATCCTGAAATTCTCCGCAGGCGATCAAGCCCAGGACGTGGGAGCCGTCGTATCCCAACAGGCACGGCAGTTGTGCGTCCTTGATGAATCTGCCCAGCTCTTTGACGGGGTGAGGAAAGAGAAGGTAAGAGGCCCCGAGGATGGTCAGCTTTACCTTTTCTTCGGAGATCAGACTCTTGGCTTGGCAGATGTTGATCTGTTGGTCGTCGTCCACGGGAAGGTGAACCATTCTGCGGTGGAACTTTTGGACGCCCAGCGGAAAGCCGCCGGCGCTGAAGGGAACCATTGCCACGGCGTCACCAGGTTCGGTGTAGGCCAGCATCACGGCGAGGTCGCACATAGTTCCGGAAAGAGGCGAGACGATGGCGTGTCTGGCGCGGAAGAGCCTTTCAGCCAGTTCTTCCGTGGTTTCGATTACCTCCCGGGCAAACTTTGAGCCGCCGTAGAAGTCGGAGTGGTAGCGCCCGGCGAGGTCGCTGGCCAGCGCCTCACGGGCCGCGGGGGAGAGATAATTTTCTGAGGCGATGAGGTTGAGACCCTCTGCCCTGAGCTTCTCATGCCTCTTCACGATATCGGCTATCTTGGATCTTGTCAGGTGAACCCCTCGCCTGTTTTCACGCTCAACACTAAATGGCTGCGGGATTATTTAACCAGCATCAGCCGCCCCACTTGAATCTTCTGAACATGGCCTCACGTTCTTTCTTCAGCACCAGCTCCAGAAATCTGTTGGAAAATCTGGGCTCCTTGGCGATGATCTCCCTCACCGCGGAAATAGTTAGCCCCCGGCCGGCCAGACCCAGCGCGGCAATCTTCCCGTACTGAGAGATCAGTTTGGCGCTCTCGGTGATTTCATTCCAGAGGGCAACCTCCCGTCCCCTCTCCACCAGCTCTATGGCCCGACGCACCTCACTCTCGGGCTCCTCGACCATGCCCAGTTTAGTTGAGCCGCAGTTCGGGCATCTCGGCCTTTCCTCCAGCTGATGAAGCTGGAGCTCTCTGACGTATTTTTTGCAATCGGTGCAGGCGAAGGTGCGGGCCTCGCTCAGCAGTCGCGCCTTGGCTGAGGCCAGGGCAAGCAGCTTAGTCCTTTCCGGCATCACCGGCTCCAGAGCCAGATAGCGCTGTTCCCAGGCCAGCTGGGAGACCGGGCTCGGCTCGGGCAACCTGCCGAGGGAGACCACCGCTATTTCCCCGGACCTTATCTTTTCCAGCACTTCCAGTGTTTTTCTCAGGTCGAGGTCCTTGTGCTCCACCTCCTTGAAGGTCTCCTCGAAAACCGGGGTGCCCCTAAGCGCCCGCGAGAGCCTGTCGAGGGCTGAGCTGGTCAACTCAGCCTCGCGCTCCAGAACCCCCATTCTCCTCGCCACCTGGGCCAAGCGCCACCTGAAGAACCGGCTTTCCTCGATTATTTTGCGGACATCCTTTTGCACATCGGCGGTGAGCCCCCCCTTCAGTATTTTCAAGATGTCATCGGGTTCCACCGTTCTCGATCTCAGCAGGACGCGGTAGGGGTCAATCGTTGTCCCCACGCTTTCTCCCGTCTCCTCCGAGGCCTTGTGGGCCAACACCCGGGCGAGGGTGCGGTTGACCAGAGTGCCGAAACAGGCGTTGACCACGCAGATATCTTTGACCTTCTCCACGGTCAGGAGGGAGTCTGTGGGGACGGCGAGGTTGGCATTAACTTGGTCGCGAATGCAGCTCAGGGCCAGCTTCATTGTTTCCGGATCGGCGCGGTATTCCCGGGCGAGATCCGAGACAATTTCATCGAATTTTTTTCCGGATTTCAGGAGCCCCTCAACCTTGCCCCTGATTCTGCCGACCTCTTGGGCCACCGAGTAGGGGACGGGAATCTCCTCCCCGATCCAGGTCGGGATGGAGCCCACCGGATCTTTGTCGGGCTTCACGAACACCTTGTCCCGAAAGACCTGCAGTATTCTCCAGAGTTCTCCCCCCATGACGAACTTCACCCCTGGCTCCCCGTACTCGGCGATGAAGGACTCATCCAGTATTCCCACGGGACGGTTGTGCTGGTCGTCCACGACAAGGTACTGCTTGAGTTCCGGGATCATCGAAAGGTTGTCGTAGTAATAGTCAAAAATTCGTTGAGTCGATCTCGGTCGGGTGAACTCCCTTCCGTCATCTGAGACCCACACCAGTCTCTTTTCCAAGCTCTGGGCGAACCTCAACACGGCGAGCAGTTCCTCCTTGGTCAGATTTCTGAAGGGATAGGCGCGGCGCACGGTTTCGTAGGCCTCGTCGACGGATCCCGTCCTCTGGGCTGTCAGGATTGAAACGAGTGAATGCAGCAGGACATCCAGGGGCTTTTCCGGCACTTGAATCGGCTCAAGCTGGTACTCTTGCGAACGGGCAGCGATCACTATGGATTCGAGGGCATCGTCAGGGTCTTGGACGATAATCACGCCCTTGGAGACCTCCCCAATCCTGTGCCCGCTGCGTCCCACGCGCTGGAGCAGCCGGGTCGCCTGTCGCGGCGAGTTGTACTGGATGACCAGGTCAACGCCACCGATGTCCAATCCCAGTTCCATGGAAGAGGTGCAGATGAGTGCCTTGATTTCCCCCTGCTTCAGCCCCCTCTCGCCACGCAACCTGGTGAAAGCCGACAGGGAGCCGTGATGCACGCCGATGGGGAATTTCACATCCCAGAGGTGAAATCTGCTGGCGAGAACCTCGGCAGTGGCCCGGGTGTTGGTGAAAATCAGGGTGGAGCCGTGCTCCTCGATGAGCTTTCTCATGGTGCGGAGCCTGGCGGCCACGGCCGGAAAGGTGTAGAGCTCTGCCGCCAGCGTTTCGTCGCCCTTCCTCGTGGTAGGGTAAAGGACGGATATTTTCACCTCACGGGCAACGCTGACGTCAATTATCTCACATTCTCTGCCGTTGCCGACAAGAAAATTGGCCACCTCCTCGGGGGCGCCGATGGTTGCGGAAAGGCCCACCACTTGGAAGTCACCTCCCTTTAGATCTCTCATCCTTTCCAGAGTGATGGCAAGCTGTGCCCCCCGCTTGTTGTCGGCCAGTTCGTGAACTTCGTCCACAATTACCAAGCGAACGCTCCTTAGGTACTCCCTCAGCTTTCTGCCCAGCAGCAGGATCTGAAGGGTTTCCGGAGTAGTGATCATCACATCCGGTGGCATCAGAGCCTGCATTCTCCTTTCCCGGGTAGCAGTGTCGCCGTGCCTGACGGAGATCCTCAGGTCGAGTTCCCGGCAGAGGCGGCCTAGCCGCTCGAGGAGATCCCGGTTTAAGGCCCGGAGCGGGGTGATGTAGATTATTTTTATGCCCGGCTCCCGTGTTGGTGAAGTGAGAAGACGGTGAAGGGCAGGTAGAAAAGCCGCCTCCGTCTTTCCGGTCCCCGCCGGAGAGATCAGCAGGATGTTTTTTCCCTCCAGTATTTTCGGTATCGCCGCCTGCTGGGGAAGGGTCGGTTCCCGAAAGCCCAGCTCCTCCAGCATTTTACGGATGGGCCTGGCCAGGAGGTCGAAGGCGCTGGTTTCCAAAATTCACACCAGAAATATTTCATCTTCAGGGCTTATCTCTCTTCTGAGTTATCGGGACAAGGCCTTAACCTCGATTAGCCGGTTTTTCGTCATTGGTCAGAGGTAGGGGGTGTCGAGGCCAAATTTTCGGCGAAGTTCTTCCAGCTTTTTCCTGAGTTCCCGCTCGGCGGCGTGGTGGCTGTCCGGCAGCGCGGCCCGGATCTCGTCCATTGACTCCTGGTAACGGCCTATTCCTGAGGCCACGATGACGTGATCCCTCAACCGTGGATGTGGGGACAGAAAGCCGAAGGGCATAGGTGCCCCCTGTTCCATAATTTCCCTTATTTCTTCGTCCATTTTTCTGGCGAACACCCTTGCCCCGGCCCCGACCAGTTCGTACGGGTTTCTGAGTTCACCCTTTATCTGCCAGATGCCGAAGGTGGGCCCGTAGATGAAAAAATCGCTGTAGCCCCGGTCATCGCGGCCCGCCAGAAAACGCCACTTTTCCTGAAGGCTCGGCTTTTGCCGGTATTTTCTGAGCATTTCTTCCATAATTTCAGAAATGGAACGAACTTTCATCCCGTCCACCTCGATCGGATGCTGAAATCGGTGAACTCGCCCCGGTATTTCTCCCAGCTCACCTCCACGTCGCTCACGTCGGCTCCGGGAGGGCCCCGCCGGCAGAAGTTTATCATCTCCTCCACCTTTTCCCGGTCGCCCTCGAAGATCGCCTCGACCCTGCCGTCGGGAAGGTTTCTGACCCACCCGGTGACGCCGAGTTCCCGCGCCAGCTCCTGCGTGTAAGCCCTGAAGCAGACGCCCTGAACCAGACCACTGACGTAGACGTGGGCCCTAACCTTCATACCATCAAATAATTTTTCTTAAAGTTGATTTAGCTTTTCTTCAACTGTAGGCGGCGGTGAGTGTGTGCCGATCCTCCAAAGCGTTGGCCAACGCCAGTCAGGGCTAGCTGGTCTCCGCCGCCATAATCATTTCGATACCCTGCTACAAAAAACTAATCGGTAGAACTGACCTTTTCGTGACCGATGTCAAACTTAATGTTTGAAGCGGCCCGTTAGCCCTCCGATGAAGCCAACATTTTCCCGATGCCAAGATTGTTTTTCATATTCCTCATCTAGTGTTTAGACCCCGGCCATTCTTCTTGTTCGGCAAACCTGTTCCGACCATTTCCTCGACGTAAAGTGAGCGATGGTTGAAGCCCGACAGGTCACAGATCCTTTTAGAAGTTTTTAGCAATAACTTTAAAAACTGCAATGACTTTACTCTATCTAATCAGTGGAGGGAGGAGTCAGCACGGCTGAGTTCAATCGGTGGTTCGTGGTTCCCTGCGGCTTTGCCATCAACCTGACGCTGGGCGTGGTTTACGCCTGGAGCGTCTTCCTCAAGCCGCTCATGAATGAGTTCGGCTGGACGACCGCGGAGACCTCGCTGGCATTTACCATACTCCTGTTGACCTTTGCGATAGTGATGATTCCCGCCGGCCGGCTCAACGACAGGATGGGGCCGAGAAAAGTGGCCACGGCCGGGGGCCTGCTTCTGGGCCTTGGATTCATTCTGGCGAGCTTCACTTCTTCTCTTCCTTGGCTGTACTTGACATACGGATTCATCGCCGGCGCCGGCGTCGCCCTCGCCTATGTCACACCCATCGCGACCTGCGTTAAGTGGTTCCCGGATAAAAAAGGCTTGGTCACCGGAATAATAATCTGCGGCTTCGGCCTCAGCTCTGCTTTTCTGGCACCGCTGGCCACCTATTTAATAAACACAGTTGGCTGGAAGGCAGCCTTTCAGCTCTTGGGGATAGTCTTTCTCCTAGTGGCGGTCGGTGGTGCTCAGGGCCTCAGGTTGCCGCCTCCGGGATGGTGTCCAGCTGGTTGGAAGTCATCTGGCTCAGCTACGGCCGCCCCAGCGCAGGACTATACTTGGAGACAGATGCTGAGAACGAAAAAGTTCTGGATGATCTGGTTGATGTATACCTTTGGCACGACCTCTGGGCTGGGCGTCATTGGTCATGTGGCTAAGTTTGCGCAGGAGACGGGAATGGACGCCCTTCTGGCGGCATTGGCCGTGAGCGTGCTGGCCATCTTCAACGGCCTAGGCAGGATTTCTTGGGGAGCAATTTCCGACAGGATCGGCAGGGTAAAATCGATGACGATTATGTTCATCATTCAGGCCGCGGTGATGTTCTCCTTGGTCGGCGCTACCGGAATTTACCTGTTTATCGCCGTCGCTGTGGTTGGTTTCTGCTTTGGTGGCAATCTGTCCATCTTCCCCTCAGTTACCGCTGACTTCTTCGGTACAAAGTACTACGGTATAAACTACGGCTTTGTCTTCACCGCCTACGGTGTCGGCGGAGTGCTTGGGCCATATCTGAGCGGGTACCTGTTTGACCTCACCAAGAATTACTTTATGGCCTTCCAGATTGCGGGTGTGCTTTGTGCGATAGCGGTGGTAATCTCGCTTCTCTTGAGACCCAAGAAGTAACCTTCACCCGCCTTTCAGTGGTTCCCCCTGCGGTGGTTTCCGTGCCCTAGGTCATCTTGGGAAAATCAGTAATTTTAATGGGACCGATTGAACAATAACGTTTGAATGAAAAGACCCCTGATCAAGTTGCTCCCCGCCCCTCATGAGGCCAGGTTCAGCCAGCTGGTTGCGGATTATCTTTTGAGGGATGGGTGCATCCATCTGGGTCTGGAACTTCCCCGGGAGGTAGAGGCGCGGGTAAACGGTTACGTTCGAGGCGAAAATTCCTGCGACGGCCTGATGGCCTTTCTCCTCGCGGCCGACGTGATCTCCCCCTATTTTGAGCCCGGTTTCCGGCCCATTTTCCAAGCCCTCCCCGAGCTCTACCGGAGGAACAGAGATTTTACCGTTCATTGCTACGAGGAGCTTGACATTTACAACGATTGGGTTTTGAGCAGGGACGAGCTGGTTGTAGCCCTGCTGAGAGGCGACGATTTCGCCCCAATCTCGGCCCTTTACCGGGAGCTGCTGAAGGAAACCAGAAGGAGGAACGCGGCAATAGCGGAGAGGCTGGGTGCCCTGGCCCGGGATCTGGGGCATCTCCATGTGGTGATCGGCCGGCTCCATGCACCGGAGGTCTCCTGCCGGCTTGCTGAAAATTTCGATTTGAGGGTGGTGGTTCTGGAGGACATCTATCTTACCCCGCTGGACGAGTCCCTCATTCTATGCCTCAAGGGGTTTAACTTCTCTGACGCGGAACTGGCCAGTTTTCTAGACCGTCATCGGAGGTTTGCCCTGGAGGCTGAGGGTATGAACAGGGAAATATCGGATCTGCTGAGGGATGAAGAGGCGGGCAGAAGATTTCAGCTGAAAAAGTACACCGAGCTTGCCCCGGTTTAAATCAACCGCTATCGGCCCCGAAAGATGGATGCCTTTGAAACCAGGGTGGCAACAGCTGAGAGCAGCGGATGGATGATGATTTAAGTGAATTTGTCAGATTATTTCCTGACCGGCGGGGTGGTCGTTTGCCCTCGGAAAGGTCGGAGCTGAGGCCCAATCTATCGGTGCTGGCACTGCTTTCCTTCATCGCGGCCTTTTTGATCGCCCGGGCATTCACAACTCTCTACCCCAACGTCGTCCTGGTCAGCGGTGGCTTTCACATTCATCACTTCTGGTTTGGTCTCGCGATGATGGCAATAGGTGGGTGGCTGGGAATCACCTACCGCGATGAGCGTGCCGATCGTTTGGCGGCCATTCTCTTCGGAGCCGGAGGTGGCCTGATCGGGGATGAGGTCGGGCTTCTGCTGACCTTCGGAGATTACCGAACGGGCCTTACCTACACGCTGGTGGTAACGTTTGTGATTTTTTCTTCAGTGCTCATCTTCTTGAACAGATATCACCGGGTCATTCGTTTGGAGTTTACCAGATTCCTGAGCAGCAATGCCAGCCTTTACTTCGGAGTCTTTTTGGCCGCGGTTTCAATCGCCTTCATCGCTGAGACGGATGATTTGGCCATCACCGCCGCTTCAATCGCATTAACCGTGATCGCCCTGGGGATCATCTTGGCCTACGTGAGGAAGCGCCTCAGGGCAGGGCGCCTGTAGCCCTTTCATTCCCACTCGATGGTGGCCGGGGGTTTGTGGGTGATGTCATAGACTACCCGGGTGACATCAGGATTTTCATTGGTGATGCGGGTGGAAATCCGTTCGAGGATCTCGTAAGGGATTTTGGCGAAGCTGGCCGTCATCGCCTCCCTGCTCTCGACCGCCCTGATGGCTACTGTGTAGCCGTAGGCCCGGGCATCACCCTTGACCCCGGTGCTTTTAGTGTTGGTCAGAACAGCGAAGTACTGCCACAGCCCGTCCTTCAGCCCGGCCCTTTCTATCTCCTCACGGACAATCATATCTGCAGCCTTGATGACCTTGATCTTTTCAGGGGTTATCTCCCCCGTGATCCTGACCGCCAGTCCCGGTCCGGGGAAGGGCTGTCTCCGGATGATCTCGGGTGGTAATTTCAACCTTTCCGCGACCCTTCTCACCTCATCCTTGTAAAGATCTCGCAGAGGTTCGATTATCCCCCGGAACTCCATCTTGGTGGGCAGACCAGCCACATTGTGATGGGTCTTGATTTTCTCCGATCTCCTCCTGAACCCAGACTCGATCCTGTCCGGATAAATGGTGCCCTGGATGAGATAATCGGCGCCGACCCTTTTCGCCACTTCCTCAAAGACCTTGATGAACTCCTCTCCAATGATCCTCCTCTTTTCCTCCGGGTCGGTCACCCCTTTCAATTTCTGCAGAAACCTTTTCCTAGCATCAACCGCGACAAAATTGATGCCCATTTTTGCAAACGTTTTCTTCACAAATTCCGGTTCCCCCTCCCTCATGAAGCCGTGATCGACGAAGACCGCGGTAAGTCTTTTCCCTAGGGCTCTGGCGGCCAGGGCGGTCGCCACGCTGGAGTCTATGCCCCCGCTGAGGGCAATGATGCATTTCTTTCCCCCCGTTTCCTGTCTTATCTCCCTGATGGCTCTTTTCACGAAGTCCCCCATCACCCAGTTCCGCCGGCAACCGCAGACCTCGAAGATGAAGTTGTGCAGCATTCTTTCCCCGTTTTCGGTGTGAGTCACCTCCGGGTGCCACTGTAGCCCGAAGATCGGCCTGTCCCGGTGTTTGAGTGCGGCCACCGGGCAATTTTCGGTGTGAGCCAGGACAAGATATTCACTTGGGACGCTGTAGACGGTGTCGCTGTGGCTCATCCATACCTTCTCCTTTCTCTTCAGCCCCTTCAGGACGCCCAGGGGCCTGTCGATGGTGGCAAGGGTTATCCCGTACTCTTTCCTGTCAGCTGCTTTCACCCTTCCCCCGGCAACGTGGGCGATGAGCTGGTGACCGTAGCAGATTCCCAGTATCGGCAAACCAAGTTCAAATAGCCGATTGATTTTTTCGGGGGCGTCATCCCGGTAAACGCTTGAGGGACCACCGGAGAAGATTATCCCCTTGACGTGATATTTTTTCCTCAGTTCCTCAATTTCTTCCACGGCCCCATCGTAGGGCACGATTTCGGAGTAGACGTTAAAATCCCTGATCCTCCGTCCGATCAGGTGGGCATACTGCCCCCCGAAATCCACCACGACAATTGCGTCTGTTTTTGCGACCATGGTGATACCTTAACCTTTGGCTGACAAAATAGCTACTGTTGCCCATGCTTTAAATCATCACCGACATTGGCTCCGGAAAATGAATTACTGGAAAGTTAAAAAAAGGACCCCTACAGAGATATAAAGGGAGGTTGATACTTGAAGCTGGATCCAAAGGTCACGGAAAAATACCCCGGTTTCATCGCGGGGTATGTCACGGCGAGCGGCGTGACGGTTGAGCCCACCGTTGAGGGACTGGTGGAGAGGAAGCGCCAGGTTCTTAGCGATATCAAGGCCAGGCTTGGCGCGGTTGACCTGGGGGAGCTCCCCGAGGTAAAATGCTACCGAGATTTCTTCAGGGCGATGGGCGCTGATCCCTCGAGCCACCGCCCGGCCCCGGAATATCTGGTGAAGCGGGCCCTGGACGACAGGTTTCCCTCGATCAACAACGTCGTTGACTCCTGCCTGCTGGCAACCGTGGAGCACTGGGTGTCCGCCGGCGTCTATGATCTGGAAAAGGTCAAGGGAGAGCTGAGGACAACGCTGGCTTCCGACACGGCTCCCTTCGAGCTCATCGATGGCCGCAAGCTCGGCCCCAAGCCCGGCGAGGTTATTTTGAGGGATGACCAGCGGGTGCTTTCCGCTTACACTTTGGGCGACGCCAAGGCCACTATGGTAACTTACAAGACATCCCGGATCATCATCGTGGTTTGGAATGCCCCCGGTATCTCCCGCGAACGCGTCGAGGCCGCCGTGAACTCCCTCGCCGTTTACGCGAGGAGATACTGCGGCGGGCACGTGGAGAAGGCAGAAGTCCTCTAAAGGGGGGATCGCGACGAACGCGGTGACGTTGCTCGGCATAGCCTTTATACTCATCGGAATCGCGCTGGTGCTGATACCGGTGATCGGAAATTACGTCGACCTCTCCAGGGTTCCTTGGTGGATCATCTACGTCTACCGGAGCGACGGGTTCGTTTTTGTTACCTCGCCGATCCTCTTGATTCTTTCCGCCGTTTCAATTATAATAGCGATATTGTCTAGGTGAACGGAACCGGAGGGCGGGCCTTTTCGGCTCAATAGCTTTTGGAGAGTTTATGGCTTTCCCTTCAGTTTTACAATGGCCTCCGCGATGTCGCCGTTAGTTTCCTGAAGCGCCCGGGTGGCCGTCTCCCTGTTTACTCCGGCCTGCTCCATGACCAACCTGATGTCCTCCTCGCCAATCTCCGGCGCCGGCCTGCGTTCGATTTCTCGGCCGACGACTTGGTAGCTTCTCTGCCCCGCCATCTCGGTGAGGGTCACCTGGGCCTCTGGGATGACGATTTCCCGATCGGCAAGTTTGATCACCACCTCTTGCACGCCGTCGAGTTCTTGCATCTTGACCCCCATCTGGCGCATGACCCTTTCCATCTGGCGCCTGTCTATCTTTTTCGGAAACACTAAATCACCGCACCATTGCTCTGAATTTTGATTTTCCGCTCAAGACCTTAAGCACCACCGGTTCCCCTCCTGACCACCACCGCCACACCAGTTTTAAAGGCCATCATCTCTTCTCCACTGAGCAGTGCCCTCCCACTGGCGAGCAACCTGTCACCTGGGTCGACGACGAGGACTTCCTCAGCGGGCCTGATCTCCGAGTCGGCGGATATCACGTGTTTTGCGAAGACCGTTTTACCGGTAGCGACGAATGGCGCTGCCTCTTCGCTCACCATGACACGAAGGCGGGGCGGCCGCAGGGCAGCGTGGAGCAGTTCTGCCCCCCTTCTGTTGAGGACGATGAAGCCATCCGAGGCCCTGATGGTGCACAGGATTTTATCGCCCAGCCAGACCTGTCTGATCCTGCCCCGTGTTTTTAGGATGCGAACCCCCTCAGGAAACAGCCGACTTCCCACTCCTCGGTCAAACAGGTAATCGGCCACGGCCCTCAGCCTGATGAGTTCCTTGGGGGTTGGTTCCTGCAGGATGCGATCAAGCCTCCTTTCACCATCACTCCATCCTTTTTGCGGTAAAAAATACTCCTGCTATTCCTTTGGCCCGATCTTGGCATCGATGACCACATGATCCACACCGGGGGAATACCTCTTCACGACTCGCTGGTTAATTATTTCCACCTTTCTTTTCCCCGCCGCCTGAAGGATCCTTTCGGCCGGGCGTTGGAACCTGAGCCGTGAGGGCACCGTTTCATGATAGTGAATTATGCCGCCTTCAGGTTTGAGGACTTCCATCGCCAGCGTTAGATAACGAGGAGTCACATGGATGATCCCCATGATCACCCGGTCGGCCACACCACGCGGAGCAACCTCGCTGCAGTCGCCCAGAAGAGGTTTCACGATGTGGCCCACTTTGTTGATCCTGATATTTTCCAGAAGATAGCTGAACGCAGCCTGATTCATCTCAATGGAGTAAACGCGGCTGGGCCGGGCATGAACGGCAATGGGGATGCTGAACTGCCCCACGCCGGAAAACAGGTCGACGACGACTTCACCGGGTGAAACCAGCTCAGCAATTCTTCTCCTCTCGTAGGCATTGCCGGTGGAGAACATGACCTTTGCCACATCTAGCTTAAATTGGCAGCCGTTTTCCCGATGGATGGTTTCCGTGTTGGGGTCGCCGGCGATGACCTTCAGCTGTGGCTCCCGAAAGCGTCCCGTTATTCTTCCCGTGCGAAGGGTCACCGTTTTGGCACCGGTGAATTCCATGAGCTTCAGCGCAATTTCTTGAGCCCTTCCCTGAAGAGCTGCCGGCAGCTCTAAGATCACCACATGACCGATCCTCTTGAATCTACGGGGCAGGAAATTCAGCTCGCTTTGGCTGAGCACACTCTGGAGGACCTCGCGAAGGTCGGTCAAGTTTACTCCCATCGGATTTTTCCTCAAGAAGGGATAATTTTTTACTCCAGGTTGACTTTGGCCTTGGTGTTCACAACAGACGCTGCTGTGCTGGTGGCAGCTCCGCTGGTTTCTCCTTTTGAGCCTGGGCCTTGGTTCTTGGTTTCGAATTGGCGGCTTTTTTCTTCCTTTTTTGTCGCGGTTTTTCCAGCCCGACAGCTTCAAGGAATCTTCTGGCAACCACCCGGTTCAGCTCCCTTTTAATGGCTGCCCGGCTCGCCTTGCCGAAATATGTCAGCGGTATGGTGGCCCCGGCCATGCGCGCATGCCCGCCACCCGAGCCTATCTCGCTGAAGGTTTCCCTCAGTTTCTGGCCAAGGTGCAGGGACACATCCTTGGTCCTTGCCGAGACGCGGACAACATCACCGCAGATGCCGTAGATGAAGGTGGTGGTGACCCCGTCACGGTTGAGCAGAAAATCGGCGGCTTGGGCGATGAGATCCCTGTCCTTGACCTCCCCCACGTTGGCGAGGAGGTAGCCGCCCTTTAACTTGCTGTTTTTGATCGCCGTAGCCAGAACATCCAAGGCGTCAGAGGTTATGGTTGGCCAGAGCAGCCGGTTGAGGAGATCGGTGTCAACGCGTTCCATCAGATATTCGAAGGCGTCAAAGTCCGGAGCTTTCGCCCCTCGCGTGAAGAACATGGTGTCCGTCAGGATGCCCACGATCAGGGCCGCAGCGGTGGCCTTGTCGATCTCAATACCGCCATACCTCAGATAATTGGTCATGATTGTTGCGTTTGCCCCGACTATGGTGGTGTCCACGTATCTTCCCTTGACTTCACCCGAGGGAACCGAGTGATGGTCGATGACTATCGTGGGGATGATCTCCTTGGGAAGGGAGCAGTTCGCGTGCGTGGCCACATCCACGAGAGCGAAGGAGGAATACTTGGTGAAATCGATTTTTTCGGCCTCCAACAGGTTCAGCTCCAGCAGGTTGACTAGGGCACGGTTCTGCGGGTGGCCGACCACGCCATCGTAAATCAAATCGGAATCAAGACCGAAGGCCTTGGCATAGCGCTTGAGAGCCACTCCGCTGGCGATGCTGTCGGGATCGGGGTTTGTTTGAAGGACAATGGCCAGCCTGCCACCAACCAGTTCCTGAATTAACGCCCGGAGCCTCTTTTCCCTCATCATGCCCCGGAGGGTTTCAAACCTGTCGAGGGTAAACCTGGCCAGAAGCTGTGAACTGGGCAGGGCGTCGCTGGCGCCCAGCCTTTTGACTTCTTCGACTTCAGCCTCGTCGGTAACTCGGGCGACGACGACGGGATCGATTTTTAGCTCAACCTTGAGCCTGCCGATGGCGCCCAGAGCGCTCTCGACCGAGGAGAAGTCCGGGGCCATTATCAGTATCATTTCAGCGCGTTCAAAGCCGGCTTCCTTCAGGACCTCGGGCAGACTGAAGTCGCCCAAGACGGCGTTGTAGCCCATCTGTTTCAGATGATTCACGCGCTTCTGGTCCCGGTCTATGATAGTCAGCTCTGCGCCGCGGCTCTTCAATTCAGCCGCAACCGAGTACCCCACGTCGCCACATCCCAGAATGAGGTACATGTGTCCAGCCTCCTCGCATATCTATTCCTCACCAGATATTAATGGGTGCGGTTGGACCCCCCCTTTGGCGCCGAAACCGGCAATAACTATCAGTTATCGATAGCTTATATTTTGCTCAAATATTTAAGGAAAAAGGAATCAAGGTTGTGGTGTGATCTCATGTCAAGGCCATCTTGGGTCAAGGGCGGGCCAAGGGTGATCAAGAAGATCCCAGGGCCGAAGGCGAAGGAACTCGTGGCTAGGGACGAGAGGGTGATGTCCCCCTCCTATACCAGGGCCGAACCCATCGCGGCGGAGGAGGGCTGGGGATGTTACGTGAGGGATCTGGATGGCAACGTGCTTCTGGATCTCTCCTCCGGAATGTTCGTGCTGAACTACGGTTACTCCCATCCCCGCATCATCAGGGCCGTGGTCAGGCAGGCCAAAAAGCTGACCCATTTTGCTGGCACCGATTTCTACTATCCTGCGCAGGTTGAGCTCGCGGAGAGGCTGGTCAGGATAACTCCGGGTGATTTCCCCAAGAGGGTCTATTTTGGGAATTCAGGGGCCGAGGCCGTTGAGGCCGCCTTCAAGTGTGCACGTTGGCACACCCGCCGCCCGAGAATGCTTGCTTTCACTGGCGCCTTTCACGGGAGGACCTTTGGTGCAATGAGCCTTTCCTCCACGAACGTCCTGCACCACCGCTACTTTTCGCCGCTGGTGCCGGGGGTAACTCACCTGCCCTATCCCTACTGCTACCGTTGCCCGTTTGGCCAGAGCTATCCCGGCTGCGGGTTCCTTTGCGTGGAGTTCATCAAGGACTACCTGAAAAAAGTCGTGCCGCCGGAGGAGGTGGCCGCCGTCATCGCGGAGCCCATCCAGGGCAACTCAGGTTACATCATCCCTCCGCCCGGCTACTTCCAGTTGATCAAGGAGCTTTGCGATGAACACGGGTGGCTCTTCATAGTGGATGAGGTACAAACGGGCCTGGGGCGGTCGGGCAAGATGTTTGCCATTGAGCACTGGGGCGTGGTCCCCGACATCGTTTGCGTTGCCAAGGCCCTTTCCTGCGGAATAGCCCCCATAGGCGCCATCATCGCCAAGGCCGAGGTTATGGACTGGGAACCGGGGGCCCATGCCTCTACTTTCGGCGGCAATCTCGTCGCCTGTGCCGCAGCCATCGAGGGGCTGAAAATCCTTGAGCAGGAGAATCTCGTCAAGAGGGCGGCCGAGCTCGGTGAGATGGCGTTGAAGAGGCTGAGGGAGCTGGAGGAAAACTCGAGGATAGTTGGCGAGGTGAGGGGGATGGGATTGATGCTGGCCGTGGAGATAGTCAAGGACAAGCGGACAAAGGTGCACGGGGTCAAGGAGCGGGACATGATAGTTGGTGAGGCGCTTAATCGAGGCTTGATCGTCTTCCGCGGCGGCAATGCCAGCATCAGGATTGCGCCCCCGCTGATAATAAGTAGGCGAGAGCTCGACCTCGGCTTGGATCTCTTCGAGGAATCGCTGCGAGAGGTCGAGAAAAAATGCTGATGCTCAAGGAACACTTCTCGGTGAACTCGCAGGGCCACTTGGTCATCGGCGGTCTGGACGCGGTGGAACTGGCCGAGAGGTTTGGCACACCGCTTTACGTCGCTGACGAGCAGCGCATCCGTGAAAGATATCGGCGCTTTCTCCGGGCCTTCGCCGAGCGGTGGCCCGATGTCAGGGTTCACTATGCCCTGAAGGCGAACTCAAACATGGCGGTGGTAAAGGTGCTGCAGTCCGAGGGCGCGGGTGCCGATGTCAGTTCGGAGATAGAGCTCAGGATAGCCCTTAACGTGGGGATACCTGGCGACAGGATGGTTTTCAACGGCAACTACAAGAACTCACGTGAGCTGGAGCTGGCCATAAGCAATGATGTTCTGATAAACGTTGACAGCTTTCAAGAGCTTGAGGCGGTTGACAGGATAGCGCGCAGGCTCGGCAAGCGGGCGAGGATAGGGTTTAGAATCAATCCTGACGTCAGGGCTGACACCCACCCCTATATCGCCGTTGGACTCAGGGAGAGCAAGTTTGGCTTTGATGTTGCCAGCGGTCAGGCCCTGGCGGCTTATGCGAGGGCCAAAGGGATGTCCTCTGTGGAGATCTTGGGCATTCACGCCAACGTCGGTTCCCAGATCTTGGACGTGGCCCCCTTTGAGGAGGAGGCGGAAAAAATTATGGCGCTAGTTTCTGAGGTCAAGGAAAAGTTTGACATCGACATCAGGTTCGTTGACCTGGGAGGCGGCATAGGAATTCCCTACAAGCCCGGTGATCGAGAGTTGCACCCTGAGGAGGTGGCCGAAAAAGTCGTGGGGGTGATAAGCAGGGTTGTGCGGGAAAAAGGACTGGAGAGACCAACGCTGCTGCTGGAGCCTGGTCGTTACCTTGTCGGTGATTCCTGTGTACTCCTGGCCCGGGTGGGTTATATCAAGGAGCGCCCGGGCATGCCGACTTGGGTGGCGGTCGATGCCGGCATGAATGCCCTGATGAGACCCGCTCTCTACGGGGCCTACCACCACATTGAACTGGCCAACAAGATGAACCAGAAGAATGAGTTTCTGGTCAACGTGGCCGGGCCGCTCTGTGAGTCAGGAGATTTTCTCGGAAAGGATAGGAAACTGCCGGTGGTGGAGCAGGGAGATCTGGCGGTGATCTTTGATGTGGGTGCCTATGGTTTAGCCATGGCCTGCCAGCACACCGCCCAGCCGCGCCCGGCCATGGTTCTCGTCAACGGGGGGAGGGCCGAGATCGTCAGGAAGAGGGAAACGTACGATGATCTAACTCGACTTGATCAAATTCCAAGTTGGTTGAAATGAGGCGCGTGGTGGTAAAATTTGGCGGCACCAGCGTGGGAAATGCCGAGCGCATAAGGCTCGGGGCCGAGTCCGTTCGCAAGGAGTACCGCAGGGGAACCCAGATTGCCGTGGTGGTCTCCGCGATGGGGCAATACACGGACGAGCTGGTGAAGGTGGCCAAGGGCAGCACCGGGGGGAAAATCACCCCCCGGGAGTACGATGACATTCTGGCGATGGGCGAGCGCACCAGCGCCCGCATCTTCTCAGCGGCCCTGAACAGCCTGGGCGTTAAATCCATTTACCTGGACCCCGGGATGAGCATTTGGCCCGTGGTCACCGACAGCAACTTCGGCATGGCCAATATTGATTTTGAGGCGACCAAGCGCCGCGTGCAAAAGTTTCTCGTCCCCCTCCTTGAGGACCGCGTTGTCCCGGTGATCTGCGGTTTTTTGGGCAGGGATAGGGAGGGCAACGTGACAACCATAGGAAGGGGCGGCAGCGACATAACTGCCTTCCTGATAGGAAGATGCCTGGGCGCCGACGAGGTGATCATAGTCACCGATGTTGAGGGAGTCATGACGGCCGACCCGAACAAGGTTCCGGAAGCGAAGCTTTTGAAAAGCATCACTGTTGAGGAGATGACCGATCTTGCCCGGTTTGGGGCGCAGGTAATGCATCCGAGGGCCATGGCCTACAAGGACCCGGAGATAAGCGCGAAGGTTATACATTACCGGCACGGTAATTTACGTGCAGAAGGGACAAGGATAATTGGTCCTAGAGGTGATGATTTGGCTGGAGTTAGGCTGTATGAAAAACCGCTGGCGATGCTTACGGTGGTGGGTGAGTCCATGCAGACCACCCCAGGCATTCTCGCCAAGTTTTCCGTTCCTCTGAGCAAGGCGGGCATAAATATCTTCGCGGTCTCCATTGGACCGAGATCCTTTTCCATTTATCTCTCGGAGGAGGACGCGAAGAGGGCGTTGACGATCCTTCACCGCGTTGTCGTTGGCAGCAAACTGAAGGCGATAACTGGCGAGGGCAATATCGCCATGATCGTGACTGAGAGTGAGCGGTTCATCTATGCCCCCGGGGTCATCGCAAAGCTCACCGAACCCCTAGCTCAGGCCAAAATTAACATCATCGAGATCATTTCCAGCCGGGCATCGATAAGCTTCTTTGTTAACTGGGAAGACCGGGAGCAGGCGCTGAGGCTTTTCAAGAAGGCGATGAGGGAGTTAGAGGGTTGATCCATGTTTGAGGGTGCTTATACCGCGATGGTGACGCCCTTCGACAAGGACGGGAAGATAGACGAGGAGGGCCTCCGCGAGAACGTGAGGTTTCAGATCAGAAAGGGAATACATGGCCTAGTTCCAACCGGCACCACGGGAGAGTCCCCCACCCTGTCCTACGAGGAACACAACCGCGTTATTGAAATTGTCGTTGACGAGGCCGGAGGGAGGGTGCCAGTTTTGGCTGGAACGGGGAGCAACAGCACCTGGGAGGCGCTGATGCTCACCAGGCACGCGGAGGAGGTCGGGGCGGACGGGGCGTTGATCGTTGTCCCTTACTACAACAAACCCACGCAAGCCGGCCTGTATGCTCACTTCAAGAAACTGGCGGAAGAGGTGGATATTCCGCAAGTTATATACAATATTCCCTCCCGCACCGGCGTTAACATGCTGCCGGAGACCATGGCGAAGCTGGCCAAGCTAAAGAACATCGTGGGCGTGAAGGAGGCGAGCGGAGATCTCAAGCAGGTCGCACGCGTGATAGAGTTGACGCGCGGGGAAGATTTTGCGGTGATCTCCGGAGACGATGCACTGACTTTCGAGATAATGAAGCTGGGTGGTCAAGGAGTCATCTCCGTGGCTTCAAACATCGTCCCGGACAGGGTGGTCAGGTTGGTTGACTCTTTTCGTTCTGGTGATATTGAGACGGCGAAGAGGATAAACGATGAACTCATGCCACTTTTCAAGGCGCTCTTTCTTGAGACCAATCCAGTACCGGTTAAGACCGCCATGAACTGGATGGGAATGGCTGCCGGGGGCTGCAGGCTGCCCTTGGTTGAGATGGAGCCGGAAAACCAGGAGAAGCTGCGCCGGGTGCTGGAGGCGATGGGGCTGCTGAAATGATCCGGGTGGTTGTTTGCGGGGCAGCCGGGCGCATGGGAAGGCTGATCGTTCGACAGATAGCCGGTCAGAAGGACCTGAAGCTTGCGGCGGCGGTTGATGCTCCCGGTCACCCGATGATTGGCAAAGATGCAGGACTGGTTGCTGGCGTCCAAAAGCTGGGCGTGGCAATAGTTGAGTCGACCAAGCTTAATGAGGTGCTCAAGAAATCAAAGCCGGACGTTCTTGTGGACTTCACCGTTGCCGAAGCCTCGGTGCAAAATGTGAAGGCCGCTTCCCGGGCGGGGGTCTCCGTGGTCGTGGGCACCACGGGTTTCACTGAGCAGCAAAGAAAGGAGCTGGAGAGGGCGATAAAGAGGGGCCAGATCCGGGCCGTGGTTTCCCCCAATTTTTCGGTGGGGGTGAACGTGTTTTTCAAAATTGCGCGGGCGGCTGCCGGAATTCTCGGCAGGGACTACGAACCCAGCATCGTTGAGGTTCATCACATGTATAAAAAGGACGCCCCGAGCGGGACGGCGCTCAAGGTCGCGGAGATAGTGGCGGAGGAGCTCGGCTTGAACAAAGAGGAAATAAAGATAAAGTCGATCAGGGAGGGCGAGGTGGTCGGCGATCACACCCTGATGTTTTTGAATCCTTTTGAGGTCCTGGAGATCACTCACCGGGCGAAGAGCCGTGAGGCGTTTGCGGTGGGGGCGGTGAAGGCCATCCGCTATGTCGTCAAGAAGGGGAAACCAGGAATGATAAGTGACATGCAGGATGTGCTGGGGCTAAGGTAGTTTTATTCTTTTCTCGGGGCGGATTTAGAACTGCTCTCTCTGGGGCGTTGTTTTCTCTCCGAGCCGCCGGGGGATGTCTCCTTTTCATTAATATCCTTTGGCATTTTCGCCAGCTCGGAAAAGCTTTTTATCATCGGTGGAGCTGTGGAAATCAGGCGAGACAAAGATGTCGACAAAGGTGCTGGTTGATAACCCCATCTGCGGCTTCAAGACGCTGATAACGGTGGTCAAGGAAGGACCGCTGACGAAGGTCAAATTAACCAGCGGCTGCGCCAAGATCAACGATTATGGGAATATTTTGGCGGAGGTCAAGAACGAGGACCTCTACCGAGCGCAGGGGAGCAAAATATTTTTAAAGGCACAGGAGGCCCGCTTGACCCCTACCTGTGTTGTGCCCGTTGCCCTGATGAACGCCTGCTGGATAGAGAATCAACTTATGTCCAAGAACCTGGCTCTCGAGAAAAAGGAGATCAAGATCATCTTTGAGGAATAATTTGCGGCTGAGGCATGAGCTTTAATTTTTGGGCTTTGAATGCTGGTGGGTTTCTCCTTCAGCCGGCTGGGGCCTCTGGTTTTGCCGGTGAAAGGGACAGGGGCGTCCCGATCGGCAGAACCTGCATTTTTCCGGCTTTGGTGGCTGCGGCAGCGGCCCGACCATGTGCCCGTATTTTCGGCGTGGCAAGGGATCACCTGCTCATCTAAGGCAGGCGGTTTATTTATCGTTTAGATAATCGTTAAAAGGTTTTCTCACATAAATTTTAGCATTGAGTCAACTTGGTGGTGTAGAAATGAAAATCGATGTTGGCATACTGGGCGCGACTGGCGAGGTGGGGCAGAAGTTTGTGGTGAACCTGCAGAATCACCCCTGGTTTAGAATATCTGCCCTGTTTGCCTCCGAGCGATCGGCTGGGAAGAGCTACGCCGAGGCGTTAGGTTACGGGACCGAGGCCTCGAGGTGGTTTGTTAAATCAGTTCCGGAGAAGAAAGTGCTTGACATGACGGTCGCTGAAGTTGGCGAAGCCAGCGGCGATGAGGCCGATCTCTTCTTCTCGGCGCTTCCTTCGGAGACGGCGCGAGACATCGAGGGCAAAATCGCCAAGGAAAAGCCCGTCGTCAGCACGGCTTCAGCTTATCGCTACTTTGACGACAGCTTCACCTACCTACCTGGCGTCAATGAATCGCACGCCAAGATAATCGAGATCCAGAGAAAGAACAGGGGTTGGAAGGGTTTCGTTGTCCCGCAACCAAACTGCACCACGATTGGCCTTGCCCTGTCCCTGAAGCCCATCCATGACAGGTTTGGCTTGGAGCGGGTGACGATGGTCTCCATGCAGGCGGTTTCGGGGGCAGGTTATGCCGCGGTCAGCAGCTGGGCGGAGCAGCGCAGGGCTCAGGGCAGCAGCCTACCTGAAGCCCTGAGCGATTTCGTGGCCGGGACCTTTGAGGGCAACGTCATTCCCTACATCAGCGGCGAAGAGGAGAAGGTTAAAAAGGAGACGGTGAAGCTCCTCGGAGATTTTGTGGATGGGAAAATCATTCCGGCCTCCTTCAAGATCGCCTGCAAGTGCAACCGCGTCCCGGTTCTTGACGGCCATACGGAATCGGTCTTCATCGAGACAAAGAGCAAATGCAGCGTTGATGAGTTGAAGGAGGCTTGGAAGCGCTACAGGGGGGAGCCGCAGCGGCTGGCCCTGCCCACGGCGCCGAAGCAGCCCATCGTGGTCACTGAGGCGGTTGACCGACCGCAGCCGAGGTTTGACTGCATGGTCGAGGGCGGGATGGCCGTGGTTATCGGTGGCGTGGCGGCCAATGTTTTTGAGAACGGCTTTCAGTACACTGTTCTGTCGCACAACACCGAGCTTGGAGCGGCGAAGGGCGCGGTGCTCGCCGCCGAGTACCTCTACAGCATCGGAATGATCAAGTGAAAAAAGGGCCCGCCGTCACTGTTGTATTTTCTTGGGCTTGGAGAATTCGTGCAGGACTTTATGCTCACGGTATTTCTGGTAGCCAAATATCCCCAGTACGATGGCCGCGCCAACGAGATAGAGGAGCCAAGGGCTGGGGAGCAGGTACCCGACAGTCCCCAGGGTGAGAGAGGTGAAGATGCTCGAGGCTACCGCGCCCACAGCTATGGAGTAAATTATTGTGCTCTTCTTGATGTTGAGCATGACGGCGGCGAGGGCGGCCCAAGAAACGCCGAAGGTGAAGGTGAAGGCAACCACGCCTAGGCCGAAGCCCTTCTGTCCCACCCGGCGCTCGAACTCCCTGGTATTTTTTTCGATGCTGGACCTTATTTTTTGGGATCGGCTCCAGGCACCCCTAGTGATCCTTTTGACGAGGCGGTTCTCGTATATCAACCGGTAGCGGACGAGTTCCAGAATCGCAAACCACACGGGAACCAAGGCCGTGTGAATAATGCTGATGAGCACGGCTGTTTCCAGAACCGATAGCCCATTGGAAAAGCAGTAGGGGACGGAGCCGAGCGGCCCGAAAATAAAGGTGAGCGCGATTGTCCAGAGAAGGTTTATCAAGCTCTCATCCATTTAATTCAGTTCCCTTGGTGAAGAAGAGATTTTTGGTGCCCGGGTTCTGGGAGTCAGCCGGTTCCACAAAATCAAATTGTTTTGGCTCAGACCAGTACTCCCGCACGCGGAGATGAAAGTCGACGATTGATTCCTACTTCTCTAAACGAACCAGAAACCAGCTCAACCTTAATTCACATCCATCAATTTTTCCTTTGCGCTCCTCCAATTCTCAAAGCAGATCATGGCTCACGTTATCCCGGCCGGCAAATTGATCTGTCGTCAGAAGGCCGGCGAAAAACTTGTTGAACTCAACCAGTAAAAATGGCTCAAGCTGGTGGCAGCATCAAAGGCGAGATAGCTTTAGAGTTGGTAGCGGGGGGTGGAACTTCAGAAGCCGGTCGGGCCGGCTTCTCTTGAACCACCGACTTCCGGCAACCACGATTTTTCGTGGATGTCTCCGGGTCTCGCAGGAGCGCCAAACTCACGGCTTGACGCCTTATGAGCTTCGCCCGTGGTTTCCCACGACCGGCGGGCACTCCATGCTGCCTTGGGGGCAGAGTCTTCTCCCCTGCTCTACCCCGCTGCAGGTAGTTCACCCGCTACCGTTTATTTCGTCGAGTCTTGTTAGATAAATGGATTGCGGTCGCGACGGGCTTCCTCCCCCCGCCGGTTCCACTGCGGCTTTGGCTGTGGTGGGCAGCAGGATCCGGCGGAGGTAACTGCCGAGGATGGTGCCGAGGCCGGTGATGACGACGAAGATGGTCACGTAGTAGAGGAGGAAGTTGCCCATGAGAAGGTAGAGAAATTGTTCGGCGGACAGGTTGTAGCCGGCAGTGGCGATCATTGCTAGGAGATCTGAGAGTCCGGTATTGTACAGGGTGATGTGCAGGGGGACGAACAAGGCGGCCAAGGTCAGGGTTGCATTGAGGGCACCGGCCCGGAAGAGTGTTGACCATTTGGTTATGTTTTTTATCAGGTATCCGGTCAGGATGCCGCCGAAGAGAGGTGAGGCCACGCCGCCGCCGATGAACTGGGCTGTGATGGCAGAGAAGATGAAGCCGACTGTTACCGGGGTGAGAAAGGTCTTGCGGTCAAGCCTGTGGCTGAAGACGAGGAAGAGGACGGTGAAGAGGGCCACAGCGAAGCCCGCGTAAGCGATCCTGAAGGTCAGTTCGTCCATAAAATAATCTTAAACATCCGGTAGAATAAATGTATAAGTTATAACTCAGTTATTATTCCTTGGTGCTGAAGTGAGGGTTTATCTGGACAACGGCACGACAACTCCTGTGGCCCCGGAGGTTGTGGAGGCCATGCTTCCCTATTTCACCGAGAAGTTTGGCCACCCCGTCTTCCCCTATTCCCTGGGACAGGAGGCAGCGGATGCGGTGGAGAGGGCGCAGGAGATCATCGCCAGGTCGATAAACGCCAGGCCCGAGGAGGTGGTCTTTACCTCGGGGGCGACCCAAGCCAACGACATGGCCATCAGGGGGATTGCCTATGCCAACCGCAACAGGGGCAGGCACCTCATCACCACCAAGGTGGAAAATCCATCGGTGCTGAGGGTCTGCGAGAGGCTGGAGAAGGAGGGCTTCAGGGTGGACTATCTCCCCGTGGATGCCGAGGGCTTTGTTGACACCGCCGAGCTGGAGAAAAGGCTGAGCGACGAGACGATACTGGTCAGCGTCGCCAACGTTAACGATGAGATCGGGACGATAGAGCCCGTGGAGGAAATCGGCGAGATCCTGCGGGAGCGTCAGCGGAAGATCTATCTTCATGTCAACGCCGCCGCCGGATATGGCCGCGTTGAGGTTGATGTGAAAAAAATCGGGGCCGACTTGGTGAGCCTGAGCGCGCACAAGATTCATGGTCCCAAGGGGGTGGGGGCCCTTTATGTTGCTGAAGGCACACCCATCGAGCCGGTTTACTTTGGCTACATCTCCCTGTTTAACCTGAGGCCGGGAACCGAGAACATACCCGGCATAGTTGGATTTGGCAGGGCGGTTGAGCTGATGATGGAAAATTTTGAGCGTGATGTGGCACACATGACCAGACTGCGGGACAGGCTGATCTCTGGTTTTGAGGAGATCCCCTACACCCTGATCAACGGGCCGCGGGGAAAAAAGCGGAGCCCGGCAAATGTCAGTTGCTCCTTCAAGGGCTTGGAGGGGGAGTCGATGATGCTCCACCTTGATTTAAACGGAATTTCTGTCGCCACAGGTTCGGCCTGCTCCACGACCAAGCTGGAGCCCAGCCACGTCCTCACCGCCATTGGACTCAAGGCGGCTGTTGCCCACGGGACGATAAGGTTCACCCTGAGCCGGTACAACACCGAGGAGGAGATCGACTACACGCTGAGCGTGGTGCCGCGGGTGGTGGAGCAGCTCAGGAGGATAAGCCCGGTGAAGCCGGAGCAGCTCTGAGGGAGGAAAAATGACCGTGGAATACACAGAGAGGGGAATGCTTAAGTACAGCGAGAAGTTGCTCGAGCGCTTCAGAAATCCGAAGCACATCGGGGAAATGGAAAACCCGACGGTGGTGGCGGAGGAGGGGGATCCCCAGTGCGGAGATATGTTCCGGCTTTATTTGAAAATAGAGGATGACCGCATCGTGGACGCGAAGTTCCTTTCCTTTGGTTGCGCGGCCAACATAGCCACCGGGGACATGACGGTCGAGCTGGTCAAGGGGAAGACGGTCGCCGAGGCCGAGAGGCTCCAGATCAAGGAAATAGCCGATGCTCTGGGGGGGTTGCCCCTCATCAAGATGCACTGCGCCGTTCTCTCCTACAAGACCCTGAAAAAGGCCCTTGCTGAGTACCGGAAGTCCAGAGCTGGCAGCGTTTCCCCGCCTCAGGGTTGATGGCGATGAACGCGGAGGGAAAGGTAACGGTTCCAAGGTTCAGGGAGGACTGCCTGCTTTCAAAGGGAATCGATGTAAAGGACCTGGTTGAAGTGAGGAGGGAAGCGGTGCTTTATGTGCAGCCCTGCGCGTCGGAGCGGGGCAAGCTGATGGCCGACATCGAACTCACCGAGAAGGCCGATTTTCCCTTCATCGATCCCGCAACGCTTTGTTTTCTTCTGGAGATTCACCGGCGCCGCTTTGCCGAGGTCAGGTGCAGTGAAAAGCTGGGGGTGGCCAAGCTCAAATGGGGTGGCCGGGAGATCAGCATCTTCAGGAACGGGAAGATGAAGATACAGCAGGCCATCGACCGGGCGGAGATCATGAGGGTGGCCAACTCGGTGTCGCGCCTGATCTGGGGGGCGGCCATATGTGACGTCTGCGGCCAACCGGTGATTAACTGTGCTTCGGAAAGGTGCGGAAGATGTGCCCTGCCCGAAAGGGTCGCGGTGGATCCCTCTGGAGTTCCCGGCTCTGAGCTGCTCCAGCAGGGATATGCTGCGCTGGCGAATGCTGGTCGATCGCCACCCGCCGAGTCTCGAAGTTGGCTGCAGCGGGCCAAGTTTCTGGCGCTTCACTTTGTCATGGAAACGCCACGAAAGGATGACGCGCTGCTGGGCCTAGTGCTTCTGGGAGAGGCTGAAAGGGCTGAGTCAGGGTTAATGGCCAAGTAGCCCCTCGGCGATCCTTTTCACTCCAGCCCCCAGCGGTTGGCCATTTTCACTATGATGAAGATCACCAAAGCAACGATGAGGAATGTTACCAGGGCGCCGAAGAAGTGCCCCACCCTGAAGGGACCTATTTCTATGGCTTCCCACATTGTCCCGGGAACCGCAAATTGGATTATCGGCATTATCAGATCGTTCACCAGGGCTTGGACGAGCGCACCCAGATAAAGGCCGATGATGAAAGCCACGGCCATTCCCAGTACCTTGTACTTGGTGATGAAATCCATGAACTCGGCGAGGAAGCCTTTCTTGGGCGGGGACGGCGGGGTCGGTTTCGGCTCTAAGAGCTTTCGAATCTGGCGCAGCTCTTCCAGTATCTCCTCTTCCGTCAACCCGTCACCTCTTCTCACCAAAAGGTTGTTTTTTCCTTTTTTATAACTTGTTGAAGGGGACGGAGAAAACCCGTTGTTTCATCTTCCCCTCTTTTCCCTGATTGCCTTGAGAACCCTCTCCGGCGTGAAGGGGGATTCGGTGAGCCTGACTCCGATGGCGTTGTAAATGGCGTTGGAGATGGTTGGCAGAACTCCGTCCATAGCTGGCTCGCCGATCGGCTTGGCCCCGAAGGGCCCTGTGGGATCGTAGCTTGGGACAAGAATGGTTTTCAGTTTGGGGATGTCCGGGGCGGAGAAGATCTTGTAGTCCCTGAAAGAGGGGTTCAGCACCCGACCATTTTCGTCAAAGATAAACTCCTCGGTGAGGGCATAGCTGATGCCGTTGATGATTGACCCCTCGACCTGTCCCTCGGCCAGCGTGGGATTGATCGCCGTTCCGCAGTCGACGGCGGTGACGTAGTACAGGACCTTGACCTGTCCCGTTTCCGTGTCGACCTCGACCTCGGCAAACTGGGCCGTGAAGGTCTGCGGGTGCAGGTGGCTGTACTCGGAAGCAGTCGCGGCTATCTGAAATTGGTTCTTGCTGTACATGGCGCGTTTGGCGATCTGGCCAAACTCCAACCTTTTGCCGCTCTTGGTCGAGACCACGCCCTTTTTCTCCAGCCTCAGGTTCTCCGGCGGCTCATTCAGCATCTCCGCGGCCACCATCAATATTTGTTTCTTGATCTCCTCCGCCGTTTTTATCACCGCCAGTCCGGAGAGATAGGTAGTTCCCGAGGCATAGGCTCCCTTGTCGTAGGGGGTGACGTCGGTGTCGGTGGGATAGACTATCACGTCCTCCAGGGGGATGTCCAGGGCTTCGGCAAAGATCTGGGACAACACGGTATCGCAGCCGCCGCCCACATCGCTGGCGCTTATGAGCAGGTTGAAAGAACCATCCTCATTCATCTTCGCCGTGACCGAGCTGGCGTCCAGCAGGGCGACGGTGCCGCCGTGCACGGTGCAGACCATGCCCACGCCGCGCCTGATCGGGCCATCCGGCTGGTTTCGGTATCGCTCGCGTTTTTCCTTCCAGCCGAAGGCCGCCGCGCCCTGATCGATGCACTCCGGCAGGGCGCAGCTGTCGACCTTCTGTTCAGCACCTTTGCCGATCTCGCTCAGGGCACTGAAGATAGGGGAAGTTTCTCCCACCCTGATGGTGTTTTTCTTCCAGAAATCCACCGGATCCATGCCGATCGCGTGAGCCATCTCATCCATCATGATGCCCATGGCGAAGGTGCCCTGCAGGACGCCGTAGCCCCGGTAGGCCCCGGCGTTGAGGAGGTTGGTGTAGACGGTATCCCCGATGAACTCGATGTTCGGGCATCTGTAGAGTGGCAGGGTCTTGGCGCAGGTGCTGCCTAGGACGGTCATGCAGTGAGGGCCATATGCTCCGGTGTTGCTGATCACGCGCATCTTGATGGCCGAGACAGTTCCGTCCCTCTTGACCCCCGTTTTTACCCTCATTATCATGGGGTGGCGCGTCCTTGAGGAGACGAAGACCTCGGGCCGGGTGAAGACGAGCCTCACCGGTCGCCTCGTTCTCAGGGTGAACATGGCGCAGACATCCTCGACGACGATTTCCTGCTTGGATCCAAAGCCACCACCGATTCTCGGTTTGATCACGCGGACCATTCTCTCCGGCAGCTGCAGGCACTGGGCGATTATCCTGCGCGCATAGTAGGGCACCTGCGTTGAGCAGCGAACGACGATGCGCCCCATCGGGTCCAGATAGCTGATGCAGGAGTGGGGCTCGAGGGCGCAGTGCTGGGCATAATGGTTTTTGATGGTGTGCTCGATCACGATGTCTGCCTCGTTCAATCCCCGGTCGGGGTCCCCTGTCTTGACCTCGATGTGGGCGCAGTGGTTGTGTTTGGGATCGTAGAACAGCGGCAGCACCTGCCGGCAGTCGGGCTCATCGTGAATCACCGGCGCTCCCTCCTCCATCGCCTTTTCCGGGTCAAAAACGGCGGGGAGGACCTCGTAATCGACTTTGATCAGCCGGAGGGCCTTCTCCGCGATTTCCTCCGACTCCGCGGCCACGGCTGCCACCCTGTCACCAACGTAGCGCACCTTGTTGTCAAACATGAACATGTCATAGGGCGATGGCTCTGGCCAGCCCTGACCAGCGCTCGTGTGCGGCACTCTGGGGACATTTTTATAGCAGAGCACGGCGTGGACCCCGGGCAGCGCCTCGGCCTCGCTGGTGTCAATGTCCCTGATGCGGGCGTGGGCGTGGGGGCTCCAGAGAATTCTCGCGTGGAGCATGTCCTCGAACGTTACGTCGTCGGTGAACAACGGCTTGCCTCGGGCCAGAAGCGCCGCGTCCACTTTTTTAACGCTCTTGCCAACAATTTTGAATTCTCTCATACTCTTTCACCTCTCATGCGCTTGGCGGCCAGCTGGATGGCCGCGATGATCTTGACGTATCCGGTGCAGCGGCAGAGGTTTCCCTTTATCGCCTCTTTGATCTCCTCCTCGCTGGGGTTCGGGTTTTTGTCCAGCAGCGCCTTCGCCGAAAGGATCATCCCCGGAGTGCAGTAGCCGCACTGGATGGCCCCGGCGTCAATGAATGCCTGCTGAATAGGGTGAAGATGTTCGTCCGTCCCGATGCCCTCAATGGTCGTTATGCTTTTTCCATTGACGGCCACGGCCAGGGTGAGGCAGGACAGGATGGGCCTCCCGTCCAGAAGCACGGTGCAGGCGCCGCACTCGCCGGTGCCGCAACCATATTTGGTTCCCTTCAGGCCTAGCTCCTCCCGGATCACGTTGAGCAGCAGGTCCTTTGGCCTGACGGCGATTCTCTTCTTTCTCCCGTTGATGGTGAATTCAATTTCTTTCATCATCTTCCACCACGCCCCCGGCTTTTTTCAGGGCCTCAAGCAGTGCCCGTTTTACCAGAACCCTGCCCACCTCAGCCTTGTACTCCGGTGAGGCCCGAATTGAGGTGGGGCGGCAGCTGAAACCTGTACAGGCGACTTCAGCGGCCCTTTTGACCAGCTCTTCCTCCATCTTTTTGCCCAGGAGGAGTTTTTCCGCTTCCCTCGATCGGATTAAAGTGGGACCCACGCCACCGCCGATCACGATCCTCGCCTCCCTGCAGGTGTCGTCCTCGTTCAGGGTAATTCTAACGGCAACGTTCACGATGGCCAGATCCTCCGCCGTCCGGGACAGCTTGATGAATGCCGTTCCTGAACGCGCTGGCGGCCTTTCGACGGCGATCTCCTTCAACAGCTCGCCGACGCTCAGCTTGGTTTTTTTCACCCCAGCGAAGAAATCCTCCAGCGGCATCGTTCTCTCGCCGTTTGGCCCCACGATCTTTAACGTCGCGTTCAGGGCCACCAGCGCCGGCGGCAGGTCGGCGGAGGGAACCGCGTTGCAGATGTTTCCCCCGATGGTGGCCATGTTCCGGATCTGAACCGTTCCCAGACACTTTACCGCCTTGCTGATGAGGCCGTATCTTTTTTCGATAATCTGGGATTCTTCCAGCTCTCGAAGGGTCGTCGTGGCGCCGATCCTGAGGACATCACCCTCCTCCGCGATATAACTCAGGCCGGTGATTTTCATGAGGCTGATCAGGTACTGGGGATTGATTTTTTCATTCTTCATATCCACCAGCAGGTCGGTGCCGCCGGCGATCAGTTTGGCCTTGTCCCCGTATCTGGAGAGCAGGGCCACCGCTTCCGGGATGGTTTCGGGTTCAAAATATTCGAAATCGCACAGCAGGATCCTGTTGTTTGTGCTAAGGATGATCTCCTCCCCCCATCACGACCCCAATCCAAATACTGTCTCCATCCTTTAACGTTTTGTTCAGCGGGGCAAGCCTTTCGTTGACGAAGACCCGGAGATGCTCGATTTCCTCTTCCTTGAATCCCACCTGCAGGAGCATTGCCCTCAGGCTGGTCTCGGGAGAAAGCTCCAACTCAAAAGGGTTTTCCTTTCTCACGGGCCTGAGACCCGGCATGAGTTCGACCTTGACGCGAACGGTCATTTGCACCATCTTCTGGGAGACAATGAAAATTTAACTTTCACGTTTTTATCATTAACTTCAAAATACAAAAGATGATCACCACTGATCGCGCGTTTTCTTTCCCGCGCACGTTCCCGGCTCAGACCTCGGCAAGTTTGCGTATCCTCTTCAGTCGTTTGCTGCGCTCTCCCAGCTTGCCACGGACCCTCAGCAGGGATTGCTTCCTTTTCTCAGCCTTCAGCCTCGCCTTCTTCAGCCTGGCGTGGGTGAGCTTCAGGGCGATTGCCTTTCTCTCCGCTTCCGCCCGGGCCTTGCCGAGTTCGATGGCCTTCGCCCTCAAGAGGGCCTCCTGCTGTCTCCTCGCCTGTTCAAGTTCCTCGAGCCTTCGTTCGTACCTTTTCACGGCGGATCTTGTGTACAGTCCCGCCGCCAGCAGGATCAGCCCTAGGATGAGGCCACCCAGCGCCACACGGTAAGTGGTAATCCAGGGGAAAATCCAGGTTTGGTTCTGCAAATAGCCGAGGTACACCGCTAGGAAGAACAGTGTTCCCAAGAATATCAGAAAAGCGCCGAGTCCGATGAGGGTGCTGCCAGACCGTCCCCCTTCCGCCATGCCCCACCGCTAAAAAATTATTTTTTATTCTATATAGTATCTGCGGTGCCGGCAAAACAGGATTTTCCGCCGCCAATTTTGAAGATAGGCTTAAATGATACAAATTGACAGAAAGGAAACATAAATTAAATATACGAAAAGGGGGAGAAGATAAACTATGAAAGCTGATAGAAGAAGGAAGGTGACTCCTGAAACAGTAAAAAGGATGCGGGAGCTAAGAAGCCAGGGCATGACCTATCAAAATATCGCGAAGAAGCTCAATCTGTCCTATCTCACCGTCTACAAATATCTGAACCCGGAGAAAGAGGCCAAAGGGGAAGTGGAGACCCAAAAGGAAGAGACGTCTCCGGAGAAAAAGCCGGGATTCTGGGCGAGGCTGAAGGCAAAATTGGGGGCCTAGTTGATCATGCTCCTTCTGTTTCCCGCCATCATTTTTTAGAGGCATCTCAACGCGGTGAAGCTTATAACAAGGTTATATAAGTGCTGGGATTAGTGAAATACGGGGTGAGGGGATGAAGCCGCTGTGCGAGATCGTGAGCGGGCAGGTCTTGCCGACGATCAGGGCGATGGTGGTGAAGGATTTGATCAAGCGCTACGAGCTGAGCCAGGTGGAGGTGGCGAAGAAGCTCGGGATCACGCAGCCAGCGGTCAGCCAGTACATGAGCGCGCTCAGGGGAAAGGGTGGGCTGGAAAAAAAGCTGATGAAGGTCGTAGGTAAGGAGATCCGGGACCTCTCCGACGATGTGGCCAGCGGCAGGCTGAGCCAAGCCGAGGTGATTAAGCGCTACTGTGCCATCTGCAGCCTGATGAAGAAAAAGGGGATATTTCGCGTTTTTCAATCGGCGTGAAGGTATTAATCGAGGCATTTTCTTCTGTGGACCCGAAAGTGTTTGGATTCATTGTTACTTGAATTTCAGAATCATTCCAGCATGAGTGCTACAGCCTCTTGAATAGTTGCGACCTCTTGGACCTTAATCCTCCAGCCCATGTTTTCCGCGTACTGGTTCAGGTCGATAACAGTTGGCACAAGCAAGATCCTAGTGAACGGCCCCACCTTTTGAGCGACTTGACTGTAGACGGTGACTTTTGATTGACCCGGGGGCACCAAGAACAGATCCTTGCCGCCAGCCTCTGCCGCCTCAAGCTTGGCAACCAAACCACCGACCTTTCCGATGCTGCCGTCCTCATTTATTTCTCCGGTGATGACAATGTTGTTTTTTACCTGTTTGTTGTCCAAGACGGCAATGGTGAGCACGGTCATTGCTGCTCCAGCGCTCGGGCCTCCGACCAGCTGGATCGGTTCGTTGGAGCTAACGGAAAAGATGATGTCCAATCCTTTGATGCCGACGCCGTCGTCATCAATCGGGAGTTGAAGATATTCGGCGGCCACCTTGACCGCGATCCACTGGGCATACTGGAAATCTGCTTCCACGAGAGGTGCCGTGTTCACATATATCTCACCGCTGCCGGGCCTCACCTCCACGTTCAGGTTCAATAACGCGCCAGTTTCGCTGGAGCTTACCGCCACGATGTCGATGGAGGCACTTTTCGAGTTCTCCAGCGCCATGACGTGTGCCTGAGTTCCTTGGGCTGGCCAGATGTTTGTTATTGCAGAGCCAAATAGAGTTCCAGCTAGGAAGGCTGAGGCTGCCACGAGGACGATGATCCAAGTGGTTTTTCTGTTTTTCCTCATCCAATCACCAGCATTTCGGTGGCTTCAAACTTTCCGGCGGAAGATTTCCTCTTAGAAAACCGGACGTCGCAGGGGGAAGTTTCATTATCTTCTTCACCAGCTCCAGGGCCCCATCGGTGGGCCCGCCGGAATTTTTCGCGAGGGGAAGTTTGCCCATGGACCTAATCTGGGCAGAAGCCCCGGGAGCCAATCCGTCACCTGCTCCAGAATTCTGCTGGCGCAATCAAGGCGGGCGAAGGCCGCCCTGAGCGTGAAGAGCGCCTTTGTCAAGTTGCCGGCACTGTTTTCAACGATGGCATCGTCCCTGAGCTGGATCGCCATCTGAAGCTGGCTTTCCGCCATCTCCCTGCCGGGGGTATTCTCCGGCACTTCCTCCAGCTTCTCCTGAACTTCGGCCACTCGAGCATTGAATTTTTCTAGCCACTCTGAGAAGCTCTCGGCCGCGTTTTCAGGGTGCGGCCATCTGTTGTCAATTGGGGGGCCGAATCCCCCGCCAATGTGAAGGCCCAGGTCAATTCTGGTGTCCGTGAGCAGGTTGTCGATGTCAAAGTATCTGCCCAGTTCACCGGGCAGTTGTCCTCTCAGCTGAGCGATCATCATTCGGAGCTGTTCCATCACCAAGCGCAGCTGGGCCAGAATGTTCTCCCGTGACTCGTCGGTTCCATTTTGATATTGCTGCTCCAAGTCCTGCAGGATTCTGATGATATTTTCCAAACCCTCAGGAAATCCCGGGTGATTTTCCACGTATTTTCTGGATCTGATGGTGCACTCCTGGGCAAGCTTTAGCTCCACGAGGCCGATGCCCGGCATTTGGGTTTGCAGCCATTGCACGGCACCAGTTTTGGCCTCAACATCAGCCGGAGCCACCATTTTCACCTTTTCCCTGAATTCTTCCAGAAGGGCGACGTACTCCAGGCCTTTTCCTCGGTTCACCATCTGGGAATATTCCTCCCATCTCCTCTGCATCTGCTCTTCGTCGCTGGCCAGCCTCATTTTCTCCCCCAGCCGCTTCAGACCGTAAAGGGGCGAGTCGGGAGGGGCACCGATGGCGTCGGCAATCAGGGGTGTGGCCATAGCTCCTCCGATTGACGCCGTCATGATTACAAGTACGACCGCCGCTGCCACGCCCGCTTTTCCCATCCTGGACATCTGGTCACCTTTGGTTGTTTCCGAAAGAACTCGGTAAAGTAGGTATTTAACAAATCTCCCGAAACGGTTTATTTTGCATTTTGAAAAATTAAAAATCTTCTTTTTAAAGTTTTTAAAGGCTGTCCAACCGTTATTACCGTTCATAATCCTTTTATTTTTCTTTTTTTGCTTAAAACAGCTGTAAAAAATCTCAAATTATTTTTGAAACAGGGATTAACTTTGGTCGGAAAAGTTATTATGCCGGATCTTGGTTCGAAGCATTTATACCTTCCTTAGCGTAGTTCTGACCGATGACCATCAGAGAGGCCTTTGGAATCGTGGCACTGGTGATCGTGCTCCAGCTGTTCATCGGCTTGCTGCTGTACAGCATCCTGCAGCTCTCACCGGTCCTCGACATCTACACGGTGTTGTTGGCTGTTGGCATCATGGCCGGTGTTGCCGGTGGGGTGGCCGCGGCTCTGACCCTTGTTTTTAAAAAATATGCCTCGGAACGGGCAATGCGCGTCGCCCTGATGACTCTCACCGAAGACGAGCGCCGCGTTTTTGAGGCGATCCTGCGGTCCAAAGGTGTGGCCTATCAGGACAAGCTCAGGCGCGAGCTCGACATGTCGAAATCAAAACTGAGCGCTCTGGTGAAAAATCTTGAGAGAAAGCAAGCCATAACCAAGGAGCGCTACTTCAGGACCAATATACTTAAGGTGAACAAGGAGTTTACCGGAAAATAGTTTTGCCCCTTCATCAGCGGCTTTTTTGAGGTTTCAGCGCAGGCGTTTAACCGATGATTTTTATTTCACTGGCGAGGAGGGCCCGCTCCCTCTCGCTGAAGACGGCCAGGTCAACGGGCAACAGGAAAACGGCATCGCTGTCGATGAAATTAAAGCGCTTCTCCTGCAGGAATTTGTACACCATGTCAAATCCAAAACGACTCATCAGGTATTCTATTCCGTCCAGCAGCACAATTGATTCTCGGTTGTTCTTGATGAACTCCGAGATCCTCATGCTGATTTCTTGAAGGTTGTCCGTGGTCTCAAATCCCTTCAGAGGCACGGAGGAAATCAGGATGATGCTTTCTTTGGGGATCCCGGCGTCCATGACCTTCTCCGGTGCCTCCCGGGTAAAGCAAATGCCGGGGACGCCTAGCATCATGAGCTGGGCGGCGATGTTGTAGGCCGCCCGGTGGGAGCGGTGCAGGTAGCACTCACCGCGGGAGAGCTCGTTGGTCCTGTAGATGAACTCCAGCTGCTCTCTTTCGAAGTTCTTGCGCGCGATGATCAGCGCCAGGGCGTTGGCAATTGCCTTAAGAAAATCTTCCTCGGTTTCCTCCCGGCGGTGCCCTTCTTTGACGTAAATGTTAAGCACGCCCATGAGCTTGTCGTCCGATAGAATCGGGACGCAGTAATGTCCGTGCGGGGTAATCCCTTCATAGCTGGTCTCGTGATTTTCGTCCACGTGATCGGCGAAGATTATCTTCTTGGTTGCCGCGGCTTTCCCGCAGAGGCATTTGCCGACCGGAACTAGGGCGCAGGTTCTCTGCAGAGGTTCAGGCAGCTTTCTTTGCGCTTTCAGCACCAGGGCATTTTGCTTCTCGTCAAAGAGGAAGATGGCGCCCCGAGATTCAAAGCCGAGCCAGGAGATGGAGAGGACGACATCCAAGGAACGCTTCAATATCTCTTCTAGGGAGTACTTCAGGGGGATGCTCAGCAGGGAGATAATTGCGGTTTGAATGTCAATGCTGCGCTTGAGCTGAGTTTCCATCATCTGGCGCTCGGTAACGTCTTCGATGGCCAGCAGGATCATCGGCTTCCCTTCCGCCGCCGTTCGCATCTGCCGGGCTCTCAGCATCATGATCTTCCTGCCGATGAGGGGGAAGTCATGCACAACCACGTATTCCTGGAAGGAGGCATTTTTCTCCACCACGTCTTTCAAGAGCCTCCGCAGCTCGGGGATGTCCCACTGCCGGTTGCCCAGCTCGTATAGCGAGCGCTTTTCCGTTTCCTCGGGGCTTACTTTGAAAAGCTCGTAGAAGGCGCGGTTGGCTGAGATCACCCTCATTTCGGCGTCGAGCACCACGAGGGGCTCATGCACCGTCTCCACAATGGACTCCGCGTAGGCGCGCGCCTGCTGCAGGGCCCGCGTGGTCTCTACACGTTCGGCGATGTTGCGGGCCACGATCTGGAAACCTTTCAGTTCATCGTTTTCAAAAATTGGAGAGGTCTTCAGCTCGAAGGGGACTATCCTGCCGTCTTTAAGCTTGACTTCGACCACATAGGGGGGCAAGCTTCTGGCGCCTTCCTGCCACATTTTTATCCTGTTTAGAGCGGTCCGGTAAGATTCAGGCGTGAGAATGTCCTTGATGTTCATCTTCTTGACCTCTTCTAGGGTGTACCCCGTTTCCTCCTGAACATTTTTGCTGATGTAGGTGCAGTTCCCCTTCAGGTCTATGCGGAGGAGAATGTCGGCGACGTTTTCAGCGAGGCTTCGATATTCCTCCTCAGATTTTCTGAGTTTCTCCTCGGCCTGTTTCAGCGGGGTGATGTCCTTCCCGACAACGGTGATCGCCCGGACCTCTCCGGTCTTCGGGTCCCTGACCGGGCTGATGGTCCTGAGGAAAAACCTGCCCAGCCGCTCATGGTAGTGCTCCTGCTGCACG
>Ga0078972_1000628_pt2 | contig 132228 bp, 145 predicted proteins | sample YelNatPaOPGAMG01_FD_67568 | JGI IMG/M metagenome (GOLD analysis project Ga0078972, IMG submission 67568) | Hot spring thermophilic microbial communities from Obsidian Pool, Yellowstone National Park, USA - OP-RAMG-01 (SPADES assembly) (version 2) | ecosystem: Environmental > Aquatic > Thermal...
TACGAACTGGGTAGAATAAGGGCTGAAGAGCGTAAGGAGAGGAAACTACTGGACTTCGGGAATATCTGAAGTATATACACTGTTTCCATCAGACGCCTAACATTTGCGAGCTAAAACTCCCCTTCACAATATAGGGGATCATGGCGACTGACGTAATTATTGATCTCCAATATTTACAGACTTATTAGCAACAAAGGTCCGGCCTTCCGGGAGGAGGGATTTCAGATAATCCACGGCATGTCCCCGCATAAAGAATGCATTTCCAGAATGCCGTATATATCCCTCCTAGTTGGTGAACTCCAGAATCAATGCCCGTGGAGATTAGTTCACAGCCAACAGGAATACCCTGCTTTGGGTGAGGATATCACTGGCCCATGGGCAGAACTTTCAGATTCCGCTCCGGTATATATCCTCAGTGAAATAACTTATCAAGATATCTGCTCCCGCCCGGAATATCGAGGTAAGCGCTTCACTTATTGCACTTTTCGAGAGTATCCCAGATGACACTGCGTGCGTCAGCATAGCATATTCCCCACTCACATTGTATGCGGCCAGTGGCATCTCGAATCTCTCCTTTGCCCTCTCGATAAGATCCAGGTAGAACAGAGCCGGTTTTACCATCACGATGTCAGCGCCTTCATATATGTCAAGTTCTATCTCACGCATTGCCTGATTTGAATTCCTGAAGTCCATCTGGTATGTTCTTCTGTCACCAAAACTGGGAGCCGACTGTGCAGCATCACGGAATGGACCGTAAAGACTGGAAGCAAACTTGGAGCTATAAGCCATTATCATTGTATTCTTGAAGCCAGCGTAGTCCAGTTCTTCGCGTATTTCCCCCACCTGCCCATCCATCATTCCGCTTGGGGCTACAATATCTACTCCTGCCTGCGCATAGCTTCTGGCAATTTTCCTGTAGGCTTCAAGCGTGCTGTCATTATCAACCTCCTTTCCCTGCAGTATTCCACAATGCCCGTGGTCCGTGTACTCACACATGCAAAGATCTGCCATGGCAATCATGTCAGTCTTCGACTTGATGTATTCTATGGAACGTTGCACGATACCATTTTCATCATAGGCGGATGAACCTGCAGGGTCTTTGTGAGATGGAATCCCAAAGAGTAACACCGATTTTATGCCCATATCGTTTATGTCAATTACATAATCCTTGAAAGAGTCAAAGGAAAAGCGATAAATTCCAGGCATATTCGAGATTTCCCGCTTTCCGCTAATCGTTTCGTCTATGAAGATAGGCATTACCATTTTTTCCCTGTCTATGCTGACTTCACTGAATATATCCCTTATCCTCTCGTCCCTTCTTGTACGCCTCAGCCTTACTGTGGGAAACATGAACCGTAAATTTTCATATACAATTAAACTTTCCTGAATTGGAGCTGAACAAATGTACAGGATAATTGCCCAGGGCGAACTCCTAATAAATTTTGAGAGTGCCGAGATACTAATATCAATAGACAGGGATAAATACAGCATATTCGAAAGGGCGAGAACTGCAGCAGAAGAACAGCTCAGACAGTATTCATCAGCAATCGTCACAACTAAGGAAGAGGTAAAATCTCCAGAAATTCATTTTATGTCTGACGGTAACAGGCTAAGGATTTCTTCGAAGCTTTTGTCTGATAGACTCCCAGAGGGCAAGGTAGCAGCTCTATCTCTCGTTATGTTTGCCATAATTTCAATCGTAAATTCCATCAAAGGAGAGGATTTTATCGTAAACGATGAGAATAACTTCACGAAAGTAAAGAATGTCGAAATAGTTTCCATTGAAAGAGTCTAGACGATCTCAGTAAGGACTATGCCGGGCCACTTGTCTTCATCGTATACCACAGAAGCGGCATAATAGTGGTTTGAGTTTGAATTAGCCACCACATACCCCCTGATTTCCCTCAGATGAATCGTCAGGTTAGCGTAGTGACTGAGTTTCTGGTAGTCATCCTCGTCTGCTATTATCATTATGATTCCGGTGGTTCTTATTGGATTGAGAAGGTTGGACAGGCCTCCGAGGAAGGAGTCACCATAAATGAACCTCAGATAATCGGTTGAGAAAATGTACGTTGCGGGTTTTGCAGAGGAAGAGAGATAAAATTCCAGGACTTCACTGGGAAAATCATCCTCAACACTTTTTCCCTCGATGTTTATGATATAGGGATTTGACTTCTTGGATTTCTCCGCAGTGATGTAATGACTGAGCCATTCCTTGTCAGCGGCAGATAACATTACTCTTGAAGTCTCGTAGTTGCTCGAAGATGCGTCTATTACGCCTCTTCCGTTAGAAATGGTATGCATCACAAGGTTATTCTTTATGAGCTTTACTATCGCGTCCACGTTGTTCGTGTTGTTTACCCTGTGCACCATCAGAACAGATCCAAGCGGGATTGTGGGTTCGCCTGTCTCGTTAAGCACTGAAAGGGAGGGATTCCCCATTGAAACTGAGAATTGTTTGGTCTCGTCCTTAAGGACGTGATCCCTTCTGCTCTCCGGGTAGATGACAGGGATTCTCTGGAAAGGAAGGAATATACCGTTGAGAAGTGTGTAGAGATAAAACGGGCTGGAGCCGACAGATACTCCCCTGAGCTTATCCAGGACAACTGACCTCACAAGAAAGTGTTCGTTAAGGGCGTAGTCAAGGCTGATTACTCCATCTGAGAAATATTCCAGTTTTGTGCTTTCTTTCTCCTCCATGATGCATATCAGACCTGCTCCAGATGATTCAACAAGGTCTTTTTGAAGGATTGAAAACAGCAGTTCCCTGTCCAGCTTATAGGTCTCTGATAGTGCGTCTATGGAATCGAGAACGATGATCGGATTCATTCCCATATTTTCATTGACAAAATCATACATTGCCTCAATGTCTGGCATGAGTTCGCTGACGTTGAATACAAGCCCGGCATCATAGGTATAGGACTCCCTCGTTGTAAGCTTCTCTTCGATACTCTTCTCCAATTTTTCAAGAGATGACTTTACCACGGAATTCAGGTTTGCCTGATTCTGGTTAGCATACATCTTTCCAGACTTTATTTCCTTGATCCACGGAAACTTTTCCCTGAGGGGCTCATCATATGACCTTGCCGGCATATAAAAAACAGGGGTATCGTCCTTAATCTGGCCTATAAATTCCAGTGCAAACGTAGTTTTTCCGGCACCGGGTTTACCCTTTATGATAAGCGATTTTCCTGTTCCCTGATAAAAAAACTGTTTTAACAGGCTCATCAGATCTTCATAGGGCAAACATAACACCTCTCATTCTGCGTCCACCACCCCATCCGATGGTTCCCACAGCTCACCGTATCTCGTGATCTGTCCGTACTGGATGGGATCCATGGACGAATGCCCTATCACAGCGATCAGATATATATTTTTCTCCATGCAGATGCTTCTTATTTGCTCGAGACCGCGGGCTATCTCAAAAAATGGATGGTAAAGCATCAAGAAATCAAATACGTCGAAATATACTATGAGTGGATTCAATTCTGAAATCTTCTTAATCACGGAGTCAATAATGAAGGTGAGATTTACTGGTCTGCTTTTCTGCGGACCGGGAGAATCCGTAACCCAGATAAAATTCTCAGGCCGGATAGCCTCGGGAGCGTCCATTGCAAGATTGTATCTGGACGTTATGAGTAACTTTTTCCAGTCCACGTGCCTGGAAAGTATAAGGCCTATGAAACTTCCTGAATTCTTGGGGTTGGTATAATAGCTCTGCCCGGGGTAGAGATTATTCCTTGCCATATATATGGTAAAATCATTTATCTCCCCCAAATGCCTGAGGAATTTGTTGGAAAGTGCATCCCTCAGTCTTGACCTTGTCTCGGTGATATTTTTCTTGTCATATTTTACCATTGCACTTGTCAGTGCAATTGTATCTTCAACTACTATCTCACCTTCGTGTATTATTATAGGAAGCGCCTTTCTCTTATTCGCTTTTATATATTCCTGCGATGGCTCATCAATATTTTCATCTGCGAATATTATTACTGCGGTGGTGCCTTCCGTCACAGAATTCGGAGATAATTTGGTTATAGTGTTATATGGAATTCCGAGAGGTTTGAAAAGTTGATCAACGACAGATTCATGCTTCTTGTCTCTGTCGTAAACGAGTATCATGCTGTGTTAGTACATTGAAAAGCTTATTTAAATTTTTGTGAACACTTAATAGTATACCTATATGTACATAATAAGCTAATGGGAAACGAATATCAAATTTATAAAAATCTGATCCTGCGAGAAATAGATTTTAATTATATATTACCCTTATGCTGTATGGACTTTCTGGAACAGATAAGAAACCTTAAGGATCAGTTCAGAACCGGCTCTAAATTTACACTTCCCGACGAATTTAAAAATGTAGTCATTTCAGGAATGGGGGGATCCGGTATTGCAGGCAGAATTTTCCAGGAACTGTATCACGGAAAACCCACTGTCGTTAACGAAGGTTATGAAATACCTGAATGGGTTGATGCTTCAACTCTTTTCATAGCCATCAGCTATTCCGGAAACACTGAAGAGACGATTTCCGCTACCACAATGGCTCACTCTGCAGGGGCTAACATAGTAAAGATAAGTTCTGGCGGCAAACTCTCGAAGTTGCCCGGCCTTCAGGTGACGGTTCCTGGAGGCGTTCAGCCCAGGTCCGCGCTCGGATACCTTCTGTCTCCCCTGCTGAACTCGTTCGGAATGCTTTCCCCTGTAAGGGACCGGGTTTACAGGCTGATAGGCAGCATTGACGAGGACAGTAGTTTCCTGAAATCAATTGCAAGCGAGATTGCCAGCAACCAGTTGATCCCCCTGATACTTGCCCTCCCGGGATTCACATCCACAGGGATAAGATGGAAGACACAATTCAATGAAAACGCAAAGCTTATGGCCTTCAGCCTGAATTTTCCTGAGCTTGATCATAATGATATAATGGCCTTCGAAAAATCGTACATGCGGGAAAGGTTTTTCCCCATTGTAATTGGTGACACGACCAACGAACAGATCAACAAGAGAGTCCGGATTACCTCGAAGTTGACCGGCCTAAGATTTTCCGCTGTCAGGCCAAGGGGAGAATCTCTTCTTGAAAAGGTCCTGTATACCATTCATTGCGGCGACTACCTGTCGTATTATACGTCGTTGTTGCGTAAGCTTGATCCGGAGGATGTGGGTATAATTGAGAAGCTGAAATCAGAACTTGCCACATAGTCCTGACTGTTCCATAATACGTCTACTGCAGAATCTGAGAATTTCCTGGAGGCAGCACACCTTCGATCTCGTCCACGGGAAGGTCCAGTTGTTCCGCAATTGTTCTGGCAACCTGTGACCTTTTCTGGCTTCCCGGTATTATTATGACCTTCTTTCCATCCACATTCTGTAAGCTTGAGACCGGACCTATAAGCGGGATAGTTATCCCGTTTTCATTTGTTTGGCAGACTGCAAGCTCTATTGGAAGATCAAAAATATAGTTCCTCTTTCCCCGAATTATCCACGACCCCTTTGAAACGTATTCGCCGGACTCTGGGGTCTTGCTTACCTGTGACGGGAGTACCCAGTAGGCAGTGCCGGATCTGATCCCTGCTGACCACGCCCTAGAGAAAGATACAGCAAAGGTACCGGCCTCCTTCAACGTTGCTTCTCCAGGCTTAATGTCACCTTCAACCTTGATAATGGTGCTCGGGGCCCCGTGTATGTCAGCGTGCACATAGATATCTCGATCCGACAGGTGCTTCTTGACAATCTTCTCGTTGCTCTTGGCATCCCTTCCAGCAATCACAAGGTAACCTTCAGATGACCGGAACCAGTGATATACCTCAAACCAGAATTTCGACCTCTTTCGGGACACCGCAGTTTTTTTGGATGATTCTACCATTTCCCTCTTTGTCTGCTCGATGGCGGTTTCAGCCCCCTTAATTTTTGCGCGGTAATTCTTTGCCTCCCCAAAGAGGATGTTTGCATTTTCTCCCGGAGAAACCGTATAATTCAGAATGACTTCGACTTCGCCAATCATCAGCTTTACGGTCTTCTTAACGGGATCTATATCTGTAACAGGATGGCCGGATACGTCCTTGATGGAACCCAGTCCGGTTTTCCTGGCCGATTCGTTGAATTCTTTCAGAATTTTTGAGATTTCCCCGAAGTTAGACATGACAAGTTTTCCCATTTCCTGGTACCTATTCATTAGTGCGGTGAATTCCTCAATGCTCTTCATCTGGGATTCGATCCGTCTCTCAAGAGGTGACTCTTTCCTGACTTCATCAGGATAATTGTCAAGATAGTACCTGTAGCCTTCAGACAGGTCATCGAATTCTCTGTCCGGCTTTTTCTGTATATGGGTGAGCAGTATGGGCGAGACCACCTCTTCGTCTGAATAATAGAATGCCCTGTTTTTCTCGCTCTCCCTGACAACTCCAATTATTGACTCCAAAATAGTTGCGCTCTGCACCTCAAGCATTCTGGATGGTGTGTCTTTCTCAACACCGATCCTGTATGCAACCTCCTCGGCAACGTCACCTCCAAGGTTCATCCTGGTCGCCAGAGTTTGAACAATAGATCCTTTGCTATCAACCAAAACCTTCTTCATGTCTTCCGGGGAGTAACTTAGGGGATCAATAAGGCCAGGTGGCACATATTTTTCACCTTTTATCAATCTCCTGTTCTTCCATTCTCGCGGATTGAATACAAAGTCCATCAGTCCATTGTTAGTTACGATGAGATTTCCCTCACGGAAAAGTTCCAGTATTATCTCCTGCCCAGTATTGAGTTCTATCCTTACAACCCTGTCGAAATTGATCTGTTCTATCTTCACTATTCTTCGTTCCGAGAGACTTTTTCTCAAAATCATCGATACGGTCGATGCCTCGTCCGGGGTTCTCGGATCATAGAAAAAAATACCCTTTGATAGAGAGACCATCAAATTTCTTTTCTTCATATCCGACCGGTAGATCTGAAATACAAATTCGTTTGAAGAGGTCTGGTAAATCTTTTTTATGAATGAATTTCCTATCTGATCGCCATATATGGAAATGAAGGCATGGAAATCAAGAGAGGACTGTTTGAGTTTCATTACACCTGGGTTATGGCTGGATCACATAACTATTTTCTGACATTGGTAACAAAAATGACAGGCAGGGTAATTGTCTTCGGGATGCAGAATAAATATGCCGCTAAGGATTTTAATGAAGATGAAATGACGTCTGGATGCCACTAAAGGACAAAACCTTCCATTCTGAAAATCTTGAAATAGATTATCTTGTATCTGACAACCCAAGCAGCAAGCATAATGTATTCATCCTGCACAATGATGACACTGGATCCCAGGATCCGCGCAAATTCGAGATATTGCGGAAGGCCGAACAGGAAGGGATTGCCCTCATACTTGCAATCTACAGATACTCCGGAAATGGGAATGTATCTGTACACCAACTCGCGGAATCCGTGTCGCAGATATGCTCCAATGAGTCTATCAAGACCCCCATTATGGTTGGATCAGGATCGGCTGGGGTAGCTTCAGTGTATTGTGCAGCGGATTCACATCAGTGGATCAGTGGTGCTATGGTCATTTCACCGGAATGTGTTGAAGATATTTTTTCCATCCTGTACAGGGTTTCGGTTCCAGTATTGTACGCATATTCCCGAAGCGACGGCATTGAAAAGGAAAGGACAATGTTCAGGTACCACGACCTTACCGCTGGCTCCCGCCTGATAAAGCTGGGTGGCATAGCCAGTGACATTTACATCCGTCGTCCGTCACAATTTATTAGCCTTCTTCACGATTACATAGATCATGCCGGCACATAAATCCGTCGTGGATCTGCAGATCAGGTATGGGGACATGGATACACTTGGACATGCTAACAATGCCGTATACCTGACCTATTTTGAGCTTGGAAGGATAGACCTTCTGAAGAAGTACGACATGCTTAAGAATATAGACGAGATCAATTTCGTCATTGCACGGGCAGAGATAGATTACCGCAAGGCCATAACCCTCTTTTCCAGCCCTGTTCTGGAGACTTATATAAGCCGGACTGGAAACACAAGCGTTACCTTTGAACACGTAATCTATGAAAAAGATAATGGAGATGTATACTGCAACGGGAAGACCATTGCCGTTTTCCTGAAGGGTGGAAAGAAGGAAAAGGTCCCCGATGCCATAAGGTCAATATCCGAGGATCAAGCGGGTGCCATGCTGTAGGGAAGCCAAATCAGCCACGCCGGAGTAAAGGGTATCATGGCCCAGAGGGTGAAATGTATGACCATATCGATATAGATGTTCTTTCTCATGAAGTAAATTGATCCGTAGATCAATCCTATGGAGAACATGTCAATAAGGAAAAACTCGCTAAAAATTCCGGGGTAACCTCCGGGCGAAGCTATCAATACTGCTGAATAGAAGAACATGTAAAGCAATGCCTGAACTATTACAGCAATTCCTCCCCTGGCAATCGGAGCAAGATAATTTATTATTACATACCTGAAGTTTATTTCCTCAAGGAGAACCGGAACATACAGAATAACTTCCAGATAAGATATTCCAACCCCGTACACTGCGTAGATATAGAACCATGCAGAAATTGCTACGAAAAATATTATTATATCCTTTGAAAGCAAAAGCTGACTGAGATTTTCACGAAGATTTCCTCGCAGGTATATGAGGGTAACCATGAATAAAGGAGTAAGGGCAAGATACAGGTAATAAAGAAGCGAAATGCCCAGTAGATATGTACCGAAAAAGAGGGAAAAAATGATCGCCTCAAAGGCAATGAATAATGTGTATCTAAACCAGGGCTGGCGAATCATTGTTAACTCCATATGAGTTCAGGCTTACATTTGTTGCTATCCACATTACGGGAAGCGCGACCACCCAGATGGCTATACTCAATGTTGCCTGCCCGGCAAGTCCAGACAGACCCTTCCAAAGTATAAGATCACCCTCGACCGTCAGGTAAAACAGTATGATTGCGAACATGCTGAACATCATGGTAATGAATTCCATGTAAACCTGCTTTTCCTTGTGCTGCATTGTTTCGTAAACGTAGCCCGTTATAATACCAGATAATACTGAGGTCAGGGTCATGAAGGCAAACCAGTAATAATAGCTGTAGGCATAGACAGTTAGAGCCGGTACGAACCATGCAAACATCATTCCAAAGGATAATATTGTCAGACCAACGAGAAACGGGCGCGAGATACTGGAGAACTGTATTACCCGTGAAATTATCATTGCCAGTACAATGCCTTCGATGAACATGATGATATCAATCGATACAAAGAAAAAGAGATTCCTAACTAGTCCGAGGTATATGCCAACGGTCTCTATAAAGGGAACAGAAATCAGGAATATAGTGGAAATTAGATACACCAGCACATTCCGGTGATACAGTCTTTCGAATCGTACCAGCCTTATTCTCCTCCCGCGAATGTAAAAGAAGATCAGGAAGGCGTTCGTGAGTGCCAGAAGAACTATGCTTTCAAGGATGAGAGGGATGATAGCTATGCTGATAAGGAGCGTGACTGCCGTGGGAAATGCGGCGGTTATGCCTTCGCACTGACAGCTCAGGATTGATAGTGCACCAGTGAGAGAACCGCTAACGCTGCTCCCTGCAGCATTGTTCCTTACGTGCCTGAAAATCAGTGTGTAGTTTTCCGTAAGTATAGCTGCCAGACCGGTGAAGAGAAGCAAGGCCTGGTAGCTCACGGTAAGCACAAAAAGGCGGGTATAGGCAACAAGAGCTCCGGCAAAAAAAGCAGGAACGCCTGCAGGACTCTCATCATCATATATTGAACCAACGTATACTGGAGGTGATAGTGTGGGGGAGAAATAGAACCTCAACAGGCCTGAAAGATAGAACATGATAAAGACAACTGAATAAAATACCGCAATCTTATAAACTGAGATTCTGCCTGAATAGAAATGCCTCACGAAAATATAACCATTGATCATCAGGGAAATTATGGGAAAGACAACTATATTGGGCACCCAGAGGGCCGATATGAAAAAGAGTGCGTAATATGACATCACAATGAGTGAGAGATAAAATTGCAACGTCTTAATTCTCGGATTGTAAAATGAAAGGACAAAGGGGAAAACTATGGCGGGCATAAATATCACGATAGACTCTATAAAAACGGAACTCTCATAAAAGATGGCTCTTGAGAGTAACCCGAAATCGAGGAAAGTCACCGTGGAAACCAGGGAAATAATTGAAAGTGCAAGCACGTCACTTTGTAATTTCATATAAAAGCAATCCAGATAGCTATAAGCAATACCAGCAGATAGAAATTGGACGCATGAAAAGCCTTCTTGAAACCGTCAAGGGAATAGTTCCTTGCCATGGACGACAGCACGAAATAGAGCATTATGGCGTCCATTACAGCAGCAATTGGGATGTAGAAAATGCCAAGATGTATTGTCGTTACAAACAACGGAATCATCGAATATGCGATAAGCAACACAGTGTTTGCAAGTATCCATTCTGCACCCTTCCTTATACCAACGACTGCGGGCAGCATAGGCACTCCAGCAGCCCGGTAATCTTCAGTGTTACCCGCTGCAAGGCTCCAGAAGTGCGTTGGTGTCCACATGAACACAAGGAACGCCACGAAGAGTGAGGTAAGTGATACGGAACCAGTTACCGCAGCCCATCCGGCAAGTGCGGGAAAGCTTCCAGCTATGCCACCGATAACTATGTTCCATTTGGTCCTTCGCTTGAGAATAATAGTATAGAGAAAAACGTAGCTGAGGAAACCTCCCAAAACGAAAACCATGGTAAGCAAATTGATGAAGATCAACACCACTGGAATTGAAACAAGGAGCATCAATACAGCAATAATGGAATAAAATTTCCTGTTTCTGGAATTTATTATGGCACTTCTTGATGATGTTCGTCTCATCCTGCCATCTATGTCAACGTCATAGATGTTATTGAATAGCGAAGCGGACATCGAAGCCAGAGTACCTGATATTAGAAGAGGTATGAGCAATAGAAGATGTGTTCTGGCAAGAGGAGCTACAATAAAACCAGTGACCGCGACAACATCAATTAAAATTGTTATCTCGGCCTTGGTGATTTTCATGAAATTGTTTACGCTCATCCGGCCACCATCTGAACCTTGATTTCCAACCTGAATTTAACTTTGCTGAATTTCAGCTTCTCTCACCTTAATTGTCCGCTATATTGAATGAAAGTATTGTAGTATGAAGTAACAAGCTACCATCGTTACACTCAGATCCTTATTCCAGTGGCTATCTGCTCAATGGGAGTCCAAATTATTGCCGGATCAGTTGCGAAACATTGGCAATTGATTAGATCAAGACTGTTATGGGATGTGACAGAAGACCCATCATGTGTATTTACCGCATGACTGAAGCTTGACTGAATAGCTGGAGTGTGCACACCCGCGGGCGCCAACTCTGTGCTTTTTACCATGTTATTGCTGATGGATGTTGAATTTACAGGCAGCACATTTATGGTACCAACCATGGTAGTCGGGTGGACCTGACACCAGTAAGTATAAACCCCAGGTGTCTGGGCGTACCACTCACCTGTGTACTTCGAACCTGGAATGGGGTTTATGGCACCAATAACAGAATAATACGAGGCAAGGTTTTCACTGGTTCCCTTAGCAATGTATAGATTGTGAGGCAGGGAGTCAGTTTCAATAACTGTAAATGTCACAACTGTTCCCACCGTGTAATTAAGTGTAGGATTTACCGGTATTGCACCATTGGTGTTTCCATATGGTGTTGGAGTGTCCCAGCCAGCTGCATTTGCATATAGGGTAGTGCTATTTGTGTATGCTGGATTGGGAGGAATGACCTGTGAAAGAACAGACGTGGGCTGCGGGCTTATGGCGAATCCGACAGCAACAGCTATAGACAGAACAACAATCACTGCGAAAGCCACCCCACCCTTACTTCCGTTCATATTACCTGCCTCCTGAAACAGCGCTGCCAGATGGTTCCGGGAAATCTGGTTCAAGAATATTTGAAGTGTCGGTAGACGGGGCCTTTAACCAGCTGCTTGCGATATTGTAGAGGAATATCAACTGTCCAACGCCTATAATCAGTCCTCCGAGGATTGCCGTATCCTGGAAAGGCTGGAAGAACGGGAAGTATCCATCAACGGCCCTGGGCATACCAAGAAATCCTCCGGTTGTCCATGCGGCTGACATGATGAATGATCCGATTGCAGTAAGCGCAAAATGCCATCCGGCAAGCCTCTCATTATATTTTCTCCCCCTGGTGAAGGTTGGAAACAGGACGTAAAAAGCAGCGAATGCTATTCCGGTTGTCACCCCAAGGAATATGAAATGGAAGTGCCCAGTAACCCAGTAAGTCCCATGAACTATCTCGTTTACTCCAACATTGCTCTGCATAACTCCGGTGATTCCACCAATTATGAAATCTATTATCCCGTTTATAATGAAAAGCATAGGAGTAGTCATTCTTATCCGTGGAGCTGTCCACATGGTAGCGATATAATTGAATACCGTAATTGCTGACGGAATTACTATGAAGAAGGATGCGGTGCTGAAAAACAGGTCCCAAGCGACACCCAGTCCAGAATTCATAAGATGATGCCCCCAGACCAGCATGCTCAGGACAAGAAGTAGTCCAAGACCGAATACTGCTGAACTGTAGCTGTATACCTTGTTGCCAGTGAAGGTGGGCATCATTTCGTATATGAGACCAAAGAATGGGATGACGGGGATATACACTATTGGATGTCCCCAGAACCAGAAAAGAATTGTGAACAGGAGGACATTCCCAGAGGAAGCTGTGAAGAATATAGGGTTGAAGAAATCGTAGAACAGCATGCCCAGTGCTATCATAACAGGTCCTGCAGAAAGCACGGCAAGTATCATGGTGAAAAGGACAGACCAAGCATATATTGACATGTTTCCAAGCTTTACGGACTCAGACCTGTCCATGAGTATCATGCGGATTACAACAATACATATGATCATTATTGCAACGAAGATCATTTCCAGCCCTATGACGGCTAGCCAATTATCAGCTCCGGCTCCGCTTAGCGTGCCCTGCAGCGCAAGAGGTGGATAGAAATACCAGCGTGTGGAAGTTCTGGAGAGAACTATGAATATACCACCTAATAGCCATATCCAGTATGCAAACGAAGAATAACTGCCCATGTTGTCCCGCCTGACCTTTATAGCAGTTGGAAGGAGATAATAGGCCAAGCCAACGGTGATCCCCATGGCCCACATGTATAGCATCAATGTTGCATGCTGTGTCAGTACGATGTCGTACTGATCCGGACTAAGAACGGATGGCGTGGGGACTGTAAGGCTCACCCTAAGGAGTATCCCGAAAGCACCCGCTATAAAGAAGAAAAGCAGGCTTGTAAAAATGAACCTGAGTCCTATGCTCTTGGAGTCGTTGTACAGAAAAATTGACCAGTCCGCAAACCTCTGCTTTGTCTTCAGCTGATCCCGGGCATATGAGGCTGGGTCAATGTAGTCGTGGCTCTCAGCATCCTCCGCCAGTGCATCTCTTCTGGAGCTATATAAATAGTAAATGAAAAATGCCACAACCCCAACAAGGGACATGGCTATGGAATATTCGAGAAGGGTAATGTAAAGTGCCATCAGTTCACCACCGTCATATATCCCCGCATGGTGTAGTGATATTCACCACAGTATTCAACGCACACGAAATAATATGATCCGACATGCGTTGGAGTGAACTGTATTACATTAGTCTGGCCTGGTACCGCATAAGACTGCAGCCCCATCTGAGGTATGAGAAGTGAATGAATCACGGCAGTGGAACCTGGATTTGGCTCCGACGTTATTACCAGCGTATAGGTATGGTTTACCTGCACGGTAAAAGCATCATAGGTAGTGTTCCCCGTGTAGTTTGTGAACGCCCAGTCCCACTGTCTTCCAACAACGTCTATGACGTATGGGCCAGTTGGTATTTTTCCAGTATCTGCCTGCGCGATCTCAGCTGACTGATTGTCCACCAGCATGATATTCCAGACCATGGAAACAGCGAGGACAGCTATAACTCCTAGTATCCACATAAGTTCTACCTTTGTCTTCTTGTTCATCTGAAATCCTCCCAGTCATGTGATCGGTCTGCCTTCTTATAAACAGGATAAAGCAACAAGAGTATTGTGAAGGCGCCGCTGGCAATGCCAGTAGCCATATAAGGTGCGGCAATTGTAGCTGTCTGCGAGCCAGGATTACCGCCGAAAAATGATGCGAAAGCGTATGCTAGAAGTAGATCGCTGATTATGCCTATGACAACAGAGACGATGAAGAAAATGAGAATTTTAGAAACTTTCTCATCCATGGGATTGTGATACACCTACTTTATTTAAGTTTTTTCGATTCAGCAACTTTCTGATCGCTCGTGGAAGCTGATTTTAACCACATTAACATATAATAAACATAGAATATAATGGAAATCAACAGCTTCCAGCTATCAAAATGGTGTTACTTTTACCTTAACTCGGCTTCTCAGCAAATATGTAAAGTTTCCAAGAAACCATTCGAAATAGTTTAATCTACTATTATTTACTCTGGATTTGTGCAAAATGCCATACCTGTTCTTTCCACCGCTGGAATAATGACCGCCATAATTTCATTTTTCATAGTCTACATAGCCAGAGATAAGGAAAAATTCTCTTTCAGAAACGTTGTTGTTACCTCCTTGATTCTGACAATGATGGCAAGCATGCTCAATTCTCTCACCTACCTCATAGACACGCCATCGGGATTTCTCAATACAATAATAGCTGTGAATTTCTCGATGGTATCAATGGCAATAGCTATAATCGCAATATTCTGGAGCGCTGTTTTTGGGAAATACAGCGGAGTATCGGGAAGGATTTCGACGATGTTTTCACTCCTGCTGGTCTGGAATGAAATTTCAATGGGGATATTTCTCTATTCCCTTGCTTTCCCAGGTTTTCTGAACCATTTCAATGGTAACCTGCTTGGTGCATTTGAGAACATGTTTGGCGTGAGCCTGAACTATTATCTTTTCATAATACCCATGCTACTAGAAATGCTTTCAGTGACATACTTCATCAAGCATTCCAGATTTGTAACTTCCATACTATTGGCCATATTTACCATGTCCCTGTTCTCACCCACACTGGATGGTAACTCTGATTTTATTTCGGTAGGATCAACAATCACCGTTGGAGTCATGATAGTATTCATGATTTATTTCTATGAACTGCTGTCCAAGCGTAAGACATCCATGAAGCTTACAGAAATGAAAACACTCTCATGGCTTTTCCTTATCTTTCTTTTTATGATGGCTGGTGAATTTGCTGGTAGTCTCGGCTTCACCCCATTTGGACTTGGTTGGTTTATCTATGGTATTTCAATGGTTGCAGGAATGTTCCTTTACTTCAACGTGACCTTCAAGTATGATGATTCAGGAGAAAAGAGGGTGGGATGGCTAAAGCATCCGCGCCTTATGTTCTGGATCCTGTCTTCATCGTTCGCATCAGAGATTCTTGCTGCGGGAGCTCTTATTTCGCTATTTTTCATGGGCCACTCGACCGGCGTTTCGCCACTGGTTGAATTTTCAAATGCACTCAGTGGAGTAAATGTATTCACCCCTGCGTCTAATATTGTTGACGTCGTATACCTTATAGGAGCGATTGCGAACAATCCGATTTTCCTTATAATAATGGGAATTGAAATGGGAACACTGGTTGTTATAAGGATTACAAAAATTACATGGAAGGAAAAAAGAGTCAATCTTTCACTGGCACTTGCAGCTTTCGCCCTTTACACAATCTTTGGACCAAACTTTGTAAACAGTGGTTTTTACGACCATCTCCCCTTGTGGGCAAATGTAGGAGCACTTTCCTCTCTGTATCCATATTTCATAATCCCGGTAATCGCCAGCTACGCCTTGTATGCAATCCTTGCCATGCTATTCGGCAGAAGAAGCTACTGCAGCACACTATGCCCATCGGCTGTAATGTATGGGGGAACCCTCGGGCAGGAGATGATAAGCTACAACTACGAATCCAAGATAAGCAGAAACAACCTTGGAAGCAGGTTCAAGAAGAAAATTTTTCCGCTGATATCCGGATCGTGGGTCATACTTGCAATCGTTTCAGTCATTTCTTTCTATTATTCAAGGAGCGGCAATCCTGGACTATCTATTTATGGGATAGATGCCTCCGTCTTTTTCTCCTTCTTCACCTGGAATTTTCTCTGGTACATCTTCTTTATATCCATTCCCTTCATTGGAATGAGCCCTTGCAGGAGATATGGCTGGTGCACGACCGGAACCTTTGTTGGGTTTTTCAGCAAAATTGGGCTATTCAAGCTGAAAGTCAATAATCCACAGACGTGCGTTACATGCAAAACAAAGGATTGTGTCAAGGCATGTGAGGTTGGACTGGCCGATCTGCCAGGTCAGTTTATTAGCAAGGGCTTTTTCAAAAGTTCAAAATGTGTTGGTTCGGGATCATGCATCCAGGCCTGCCCCTATGATAATATATTTTTTTATGACATCAGGAATTATCTAAGAGAAAAAATAAAGTAGAAGGTTCAATCCATATCTCTTGTTGCGACCTTCAGTTTTTCCTTCCTTTTGGGCTGGTCTATCTCTTCAAAATTATCCTGCAGTTTTTCCAGGACCTTGGGAAGTGTAGTGTATTCCATATCTTCATCCGGAAGCCTGTGCGGCTCAAATGGACCCATTCTTCTCATATAATCCACAATGTTAACGGCTGTCTTTCTAGCGCCATCGAATGCAACGTCATCAAACATGTCCACCGGTCCCGCAAGCAGGCCATCCTTCAATACGAACCCAAGGGCAACTGCTCTTGGAGGTCCATCAAACCTTGTCATCTTTGCGTCCTTCATGCCTACCGGCATCAGTGGGCCGTTGAATGATCCCCTCATCCACCCTGAAACCAGGAAAGGATAGGAAAATGCCTCAAGTGACTCTCCTGCAGCTGGAAGTCCGGACTGAAGCCTCACAATACCGGCAGGATCGTCCTTTCCCACATACTCCCCAGCAATGAATGATAACTTATCAGTAGATATCACGGCAACATTTTCATCCGGGAGTTTTTCGTGTGTTGGTTTTGTATATACTCTCTTTATAACGTATTTGCTCTTTGATCCTATCATGGCAAGGAGATCGTATACATTCTCGGGTGTTGATAAGAAGAGCCGCTTTGCTTTCATGATATCCCATACCTCGAAAATGAAGCCTTCGTGCATATTTGGATCTATTACCAGTCCCGGTGTGTTGAAGGGATCGGCAAACATCTTGTAAATGGGGAAGTTAAATGCTCCCGGTTCAGTCTTATCCATCATGTAAACGATGAAAGGCTCCGATTTTCTGGGAGTGATCTCCATCTCCGCAACTCCAGGGCCCATGCCCTTTATGTTTCCAGAAAATGCATCCTTCAAGAGATCCTGACCAGCGCCATATAAGCCAACCTTCTTAGCAACAGCAGTGCCAGCTTTGAATGCTTCCCAGGCAATGCCATGAACTTCCGGATTGTCTATCCCCAGGGTATGTATCATTGTAATCTGTATGTCGTCACCAACATGGGATATTCTGTAATCGGAAAGAATCCCCTTGCTGTGATCCTTTACGTAGTTCTCTACCGCTTCTACTACTGGCCCGTACACACTTGAATGACCGGGCAAACTTCCTATATCAGCCTTGATGTGGGAAATAGTTGTTTTCATGATATCAAGTAATTATGGAAATGATTGTTAAAAACTTTACCTATTTGATGAGTATACAAATTCTGTATTTCATTCGAGTCCAAAAAACTATAATAGTATTGACTAAATCAGCCTAAAATGATTTCTGGGCTAGAGATCGCCATTTTCCTTATCTTCGCATGGATAGTTATAATCCTGTACCTGAAGGATAGGATAGGCAAAACAAAACACTTCTCAACCCTAGGCCCCGCTCTGATGATTAAGACAACAAAGAACAGGGGCGTTCTAGACAGGGTAGCCAAGCGTTTCCCTGGCGTGCTCTTCGGAAAACTGTCCGTAGTGCTATCATTCATAACCCTCGTTTTCGCCCTTTTCTTCATCGTTTATGAGACTGTTCTCATTTCATCTGTAAGGATAGTTTCCGCTCCTTCACCAGCCCTTTATCTTGCACTTCCGGGAATCAACCCGGCGATCCCAATAGTATACGGGGGAATCGCGCTTGTGGTCTCCGTGGTGGTACATGAATTCATGCATGGTGTTGTTGCTAGAAGACAGAACTTGAAAGTAAACTCGGTTGGTGCCCTGATATTCATAGTTCCGCTTGGAGCTTTTGTAGAGCCAGATGAAAAGGAAATGATCAATGCTGATCCGGTTGTGAGAAGAAGAATAGTCGCGGCTGGCCCTGGAATAAACATTGTTATTGCAATAATCTCAATCCTTATACTGATCTTCCTGCTGATGCCTTCCGCGCATATTGTGAGCGATGGGATGTACGTGGAGCAGATATCGCCCATGCAGGTTGTACAAAACACAAATGTTTCTACTGGGAGCCTCTTGACTTCTTATGGTAACTATACTGGAAATTCCGTTAACAATCTTACCGCACAATCACTGATAACCCCAGGTACCCTGCAAAACGCATCTTTCGTATACAATGGGCATAAACAAGTAACACAGTTGAGGGCTGGAGTTGACATAGTTGACACAATTCCAGGCTACCCAGCAGCGAATTACACGGATCTTAAAGGGTCCATAATATTGAGCATAAATAACAAAACGGTTTACAACCAGAATGACCTCTCTAGCATACTGGACAATATAACACCAAATAGCAAAGTAACCCTTTCAGTACTGTATTTCAATGATACCACGCATAAAGCCTCACCTGGCACATTTAGCATGATTTCAGTTTCAAAATTTTCATATTATCAGAGCAACGATCCCTCAGGAAACAGCAACTCTTACAAAACACAGAGCTTTATTGGTATAGAGACTACCTATCTTGGAATTACAGGAGCACCTATCAGTGATGTTGCTACCTCAATATTTGGAGGAACGATCCTAACTGGAGGCCTCACCGGATCAATTTACGCCATTGCTCTCCCTTTCCTTGGGCTCTCCCCCGTTCCAGTCTACTTGCAGACCTTATTTGTTACGCCATTCCTGCCGGCACTGTTCTGGGGGATTGTGAATATGACCTATTGGTTTTTCTGGATAAATTTCCTGCTTGGTCTCTCCAATATTCTTCCAATTTCAGTGTTTGATGGCAGCCAATTTCTCAGGGACACTCTGACAATATGGGGAAGAAGGAAGAGGCTGAGATTCCTTAGAAACGAGAGAAATGTGAGAATGATAATCAACACCTTGAGTTTCATCATAATCATGATTCTGATCTACGAAATAGTGTTGCCCTACTTGAGGTGAGCCGGTGAATCTAGATTGTATTTAATATCCCAATAAGAGATTCTTGGGAAAGTGCCTGAAACTAACGATTGCGGAAAGCAAGATCATTTATATTTGTTTTTTGGATTGCTTTTGCATGCCAGATGAAGCTATACTTGAGGAATTGAGAAAGATCAGGATGCTACTTGAGCCAAAGCCTTCCCCACCTAAAATTCCTCCAAAGAACTTTATGGGCCAGTTCAGAGACTTCCTCTCGCAATACAAGGTAATGGGAATGGCTGTAGCTTTTATCCTTGGCCTATATCTTGGAACTCTGGTTCAGGCAATGGTATCCGATCTACTAATGCCAATAATCCAGTATGCGACTCCACCTGGCGTTGTCTGGCAGGACGTATCATTCGGTCCTTTCCTTGTTGGTCAGTTTTTGGGAGCATTAATAACGTTTCTGCTGGTAGTCGTTGTGATTTTTGTCATAGTTAAGGTTTCTGAGAAAGCAAAGGTAAAGTGACCTTTCCCCTTTTTTGCGAGCCATTTTCTATCACAGAAAATAAAAAAATCCTTATACAGTTTCACAATTGACTCACGCTACATTTATTGTGGATATAATAATAACGGGTCGAAAGAAATGGCGTTTCCTGAAGCAGTTGAAAGAAGACTTAACAAGAAAATTTGTATGAGGTGCAATGCGAGAAATTCACCAAGAGCTGAAAGATGCAGAAAATGCGGCTATACTGGCCTGAGAATGAAAGCGAAGGAGAGGAGAGGTGGACAGTAAGTCCATTTTACCAGAATCTGACAAGCCTCGTGTTGCGATCCTCAGGATGGAGGGAACGAACAATGAGGATGAGGCATTTTATTCTTTTCGCCGGAGTGGAGCCAATCCTGAGTATGTCCATATAAACGAGATAAGCCGCGGGCAAGTTGATCTTGAGAATTTTTCAGCCATATTTATACCAGGAGGATTCTCTGCAGGAGACTACGTGAGAGCAGGAGCAATATTCGCTGCAAGACTAAGATTTTCCGCGATGGATAAACTTGTACGATTTATAAACAGTGAAAAACCCGTGATAGGAGTTTGCAATGGGTTCCAGGTACTGGCAGAACTGGGGTTGATTCCAGACATCGATGGCAGGCATGATAGGGTTGTGACGCTTGCACCCAACATGTCAAGCCGGTTCGAATGCAGATATGTCTATATCAGGATGACTTCCCGGAACAAGATGTTCAGTGCCAGATTCTCCAACGGAAAGCCAAGACAGGTTCCAGTGGCACATGCGGAGGGCAGAGTACTGGCTTCAGATATGAGGATCATCGATGCCATTGATGAAAGTGGACAGATACTGTTTCGATATTCCAATCCAGATGGAACTGGATGTGGATACCCTTGGAATCCTAACGGGTCAGTGAAGGATATTGCAGCCATAACTAACTCCTCTGGCAATGTAATAGGTCTTATGCCACATCCGGAACGCGTTTACTATAACTTCCAGATGATGGGAAACGAGAAGAACGATCCCAATGGGACTGGCAAGGACTTCTTTGATTCTGTCGTAGACTACGCTTTAAGAAAGTAAGCCGTTTGCTTACCTCAGAATGTGGGTCTTCATGAATTCTGATGTTCTTTCCTTGAAAACCTCAAGGGTGGAGTCATTGACAAGCATATAATCTGCTAGAGCTATGAGATTTCCAAGCCCCCACGATAATTCCCTTTTATCCCGATCCAACAATTCAGCCTCAGACTTTATGTCATCTGGACGGTTTCTTTTCATTATCCTGTTGAGCCGGTCTTTTCTGTTTGCAAATATGGCAACCACAGAGAGCGTTGAGAACTTCTTCTGAAAATACTCAAGCTCCTCGTAATTGCGCAGTCCGTCTATGATTGTGTTTTCGTTGTCTTCTATGTAAAGGCATGTACGCTGTGCCCATATGTGCATGCCATGCTTTTCACGTTCCTTTGATGCGAAAGCTCCAACTTCGTGGTCCCTGAGTTCAATGCCATTCTCAACGGCATACTTCCTCACTGTGTTCCCCATGTGGACATCCTTGAATCCAAAATTGTTGGCCACGCTAATAAACTCGTCCTTGCCAGCCCCAGGCATACCTGTTACCAGAATCATAGTATCACTGCCCAAACATGAAGCCCATTCCGCTTTCTGCCTCGTCCTCTTCCTTCCTTATCTGCTTGTATACACCTTCGGAATTTTTGACCTCCTCGAGTCCTTCTGGTTTAAGTTCTACTATCCTGGAAAAAATGTCGGGTAACCCCTCTATAAGAATGAAAAGAGAGTCGTCCTTGCCGCCATAATTCTCAGCATTTTTGTATATGATCGTCTGCCTGCCTATGATGTCATCCGCAAGAAGTGAATCAAGCGTCTTTCGCTTTTCCTTCTTAAGTGAATATATCTTGTACATCTCAAGGTGTAATACCACGATTTAATTAAAATGTTGCAAGATATGACATTATCAAGATCACTTTGATAAGTAGCCCTTATTCCAGCAGGATGTCTTCATAAACCTTCCTTCGTCTTGAACCATGTACCTGAATGGCCATGACTGTATGTAGAAGTGCTGTCGAGCTTTGTTCGAGAATTTCCTGGGAGAAGGTATACCTGATCATAAAGAAGTAAGAAAAGTAAGTGCCTACGTCAAAAGTCGCGGAGATGCGTGATTTCAAGTTTACACATGAATGATCAAGAAAGCACCGATCTTCAGGGAGGAGGGGATGTCAGTCAATCAGCTTCGTATCTCACTTCTAAGAAAGATATTAGAACGAGATTGAAATCCCTGTAGCAATGTCGAACATAGACCTAAACCTCTCGATTGGTGGACCCCAAGGAGGAGGTATAGACACATCTTCAAACTTGATAAGCAGAGCTTTTGCATCTTCAGGATATAATGTTCTGGGCGTAAGAGAATTCCACTCAAACATTAAGGGAAGACACAGTTATGTGCACCTGAGAATCAGGGAAGAAAGGCCCAGGTCGCTTAAGTATCCTCTTGATTTCCTCGTAGCGCTTGATCCAGACACCATTTTTGAGCATCTGGAAGACGTTGCCACTGGAACCGTTGTTCTTTATGACACCAATGACGAAAAAGCAGAACTTGCACAGGCAAGAATGATTATGCGTGATACAGCGAAGAGAATAAACAGCACCCTACAGGAAAACAAGCTTGAACTCAACGTGAAGGGCGCACTTGCACTAATGAAGAACAGAGGAGCAAAGATAATGGGAATACCCTTTTCCAAGGTGCTGGAGGGAACGGAACTGGATGGCCCTGCAACCAGATACTACAATGTCCTTGGCGCATCGCTCACACTATCCATAATCGGGCTGGACCAGAAATTCACCAGAGATTCCCTGAAACATATATTTGGAAATAAGGAAAAGGTAATTGCTCTGAACGTTAAGGTTGTTGACGCTGCGTATAAATACTGCAAAGAAAACGGACTGGCTGGAAATACGCTCCCTGACATGGATGCAGCTCCTCGTATGCTCCTCACTGGAAATGACGGAGCAGCCCTTGGAAAGATCATGGGTGGCCTGAGGTTCCAGACATACTACCCAATAACGCCAGCCAGCGACGAGAGTTCAATCCTTGAGGAACACGAGGATATAAAGTGGCTGTCCAATGAGAATGAGAAACTATCCAGCGGCGGAGTTACAGTTGTACAGACGGAAGATGAACTCTCTGCCATAACGATGGCCGAGGGGGCAGCCATTACTGGAGCAAGAAGCGCGACGGCTACAAGCGGACCCGGATTTTCACTGATGGCTGAGGCTATTTCCTTTGCGGGAATAGATGAGATTCCAGTTGTCATTACTTTTTACCAGAGGGGAGGACCTAGCACCGGGCTGCCGACTAGAAATGGACAGGCAGACCTTATGTTCGCACTGAACACCGGACATGGGGAGTTTCCGAAAATGGTAATATCTTCAGGAGATGTGGAGGAGTGCATATACGACTCCATGAAGGCGCTCAATTATGCCCAGCGTTACCAGCTTCCTGTGATACACCTTATAGACAAGAACTTGGCCAATACTTCTGACTTCGTTCCAGAGATTGATACCAAGAAAATCAAGGTTGAACAGTCTCTTAGAACTGAAAATAAGACGGATTTCAAGCGATATACCCTTGACACGAAAAACGGAATCTCTCCCATGGGGTTATTCGGAAAAGATATATTCTGGATGACGGGGGACGAGCATGATGAACTGGGGCACGTCACTGAAGACCCCATTATAAGGGACAGGATGATGGAGAAGAGGTTCACCAAACTGAAGGTTGCGGATGAGGAAATACCCGATGAGGATAAAGTTCAGGTCTACGGAAATAAGAATGCCAAGGTCACGTTCATAACGTGGGGCAGCCAGAAGGGTGTAATACTCGATTCAATAGACGTACTTAAGGCAAAGGGCATTGATGCAAACTTGCTTTACCTGAAGATGTTTGAACCGTTTCCGTCCAAATTTGTTGACAAATTCCTTAAAAAAGCAGGAACAATCATAGACGTGGAAAGCAATATGACCGGGCAGGCTGCAAAGGTGATCAGGATGAATACTGGTTTTGAAGTTACGAACTTCATCTTGAAGTACAATGGGCGGCACATTACAGAAGATGAACTTGTATCTGCCACGGCGGATATAGTTAGCAAAAAGAAAAAAATAGTGGTGTTGGAAAATGGCGCATAATTTTAGATCTGACGTTGCAATAGATTGGTGCCCCGGATGCGGTGATTTTGGTATCGTTACGGGGCTGACGCAGGCACTTACTGAGTTGAATTACGGACCAAATGACGTGGTTGCAGTTTCAGGCATAGGATGCTCTGGAAAGACTCCGCACTACCTCAACATTGCCGGTATACACACTCTCCATGGAAGATCCATACCGTATGCCACGGGAGTCAAGCTGGCAAACCCCAAACTGAAAGTGATCGTCACGAGTGGCGATGGAGACATGCTAAGCATAGGAGCGGGTCATTTTGTAGCTGAAGGAAGAAGAAATACTGGATTGACCATTATACTTTACGACAATGAGGTCTATGGTCTTACCAAGGGTCAGGCTGCTCCAACCATGGCACTTGGAGAAAAGACAAAGGGACTTACAAAACCAAACGTATTCGGCAAAGTAAATCCAATAACAATGGCTCTCTCCTCCGGGTACTCTTTTGTTGCAAGAGGTTTCTCATTTGATACAAAGCACCTCAAGGATCTGGTAAAGAAGGCAATAACGCACGAAGGATCCTCATTTATAGACGTTCTCCAGCCATGCCCCACTTACAACAACATTAACACCATGGAATGGTACAGAGGCAAGGTTTACAAGCTGGATGACGAGAAAACATGGGACCCGGTTGTACTGCCGGAGACTTCTGCTGAAGCTGCGAATGAAAAATTCACCAACGCGTATAAGAGAGGGCTTGAATGGGACGATAAAATCCCAATCGGCGTATTTTACGACAACAGAGCAATTCCTAGCTTCGTAAAGAGGATTGCAGAGTACATTCCAGACTACTTGAAAAACCCTCCTGCGGAACAGATAGTTGCCGGCGCTGACGGATATACCAATGTGGATCCGTTCAAAACCTTCGCAGACAGAGTGATATAGGGTCAAACCACCAGGGAAACAAAATAGACTCCAAAGGCGATCAGTGCTAAGGTGCTGAAACCCTTTGTGATCTCCCGTACCCTGTCTCCAAATTTTATGACTGAATACCTTATTGCATATCCGAGGACAAATACCCATAGAGTCGTACCTGCAAAGAGAAAGAGGAAGGGATAATACCCGAATTTTTCATAAAATCCGAGGCCGGCGGTAAACCACCATATTATCTGAAACGGGTTCATTATTCCAACCAGTAGGCCAGATGCGTAACCCGAAGATCGTGGTGACACAGTGGTAGCATCGTTGCGTGATCTTGCTATCATATACGCCATAATGAAGAAAACGGCAGCTCCCGCTAGATATATGAGCTGATCGTACTTCTCCAGCGAGACCGTATAACCAAAGGAAAAGACCATGATCAGCAATATAAAATCCGCAGACATTGCCCCGAAGCCAACCGATACACCGCCCAGTGCAGAGCGGGATGCCCTGTCCACGATCATTGCTGTGATAGGACCCGGCGGAGCTGCGAGAGAAACCCCCAGAACTATTCCAAGTAAGGCAGCTGATACCAGATCCACTGGCGCTTAATTCTACGCTATATAACAACTTTCCTGTTCTCGGTTCAAGTGGAAAATAATTTATCTCTTGAGATCATTTCAATCCATGGCGGAAAAAGTTTCTATTCAGTGGCATGGGCATGCCTGTTTCACCCTGAACTTTGGCAAAAAAGTTGTTGTTGACCCGTTCATTACGGGCAATCCGGCTGCAAAGATAAAGAAGGAGGATGTGAAAGCTGACCTCGTTGTTGTAACTCACGGACATTCGGATCATGTCGGAGATTCTGTCTATATAGCCAAGAAAAACGGTGTCCCTTTGGTAACCATGGTTGAACTTGCCTGGATTCTTGAGGAGGAAAATAAGGATCTCAACTCCATTGGCATTAACTACAGCGGTAAAACGAAAGTTGACGGCATCACCGTCAGAGCGGTGCTTGCCACGCACTCTTCAGGCTATAATGGGAAGTACGCTGGAGGTCCCACTGGAATGATCATAGAAGACGGAGTTTCTGTTTATCACGCTGGAGATACCGGTGTCTTCAAGGACATGGAACTTATAGGAGATATGTACAAACCGGATGTGGCCCTGCTTCCAATAGGCGGTCACTACACCATGGGCCCACACGAAGCAGCGGTGGCAGCCGGAATTATAAAAGCACGAAACGTGATTCCCATGCACTACAATACCTTTGACCTGATAAAACAGGATCCTATGGATTTCAAAAGGGAAGCTGAAAAGAACCAGAACGTAAAAGTGAGCATAATGAAAGTTGAGGAGGAGCTTACCTTTGATAAAACTAGACGCTGATGAAAAGTATCTATATAATTTCCTGGGAACTAAGAAAGAAGCGCTCGAGAAGGCCATGGAAGAAGCCTCAGTAATTGTTGATTATGTTGATACAAAGATTGGCGGGAAGGATTATTGGCAGGTCTCCTATGATGAACTCCAGATCATCTACGCATGCGTAAAGTTAAAGCACCCCAAACTGGTGGTAGAAACGGGAGTCGGCCCTGGAACTACCACAACGGCGATCCTGAGTGCGATGCGCGGAACTGATGGAGTGCTCTTAAGTTTTGATCTCGGCGTCAAATACGGAGAGGAGGAAGAAGCTCTTCCCGTTGGATGGGTGATACCCGAGAACCTAAAATCCGGATGGAAACTTGTTATCGGGGATTCCAGAAAGACTCTGGAAAACTCACTCAGGTCCTACGGAAAAATTAACATTTTCTTCCATGACTCTCAGCACGAATACGATCACGTAATGTTTGAACTGGAAACGGCGAGAAAATATGCTGAAAGCAAGCCAATCTTCATTGTGGACAATTACGACTGGACCAAGGCGCCGGCAGACTTCGCCCGCGATCACAACTATAAACTTGTTAATGCTGCCGATGATCTCTGCCTCATATTTCCATAAACTAGCTGTCATCCGGAACTGATTCTCTAAGATCATCAAGCTTCTGCATGAGGTCTTCTGGCCTCGCTTTCTGCTGATCCTTGGGATCGGTAACGAATCTGTACTGCCTAGTGATTTTACCTCCACGGAACATAGACAGATCCTCATCCTCGAGTAGATATTTCCGTACTGATTCAAGATTACCCATCACCTGAATAATTCTTGTCCTTCCATACCTCCCCATGCTTTTGACAGATGATGAGATTAAACCAAAATCCTCAAGCTCTGAGATAATATCGCTGATTCGTCTTGGAGTAAGAGTCTGAAACCCGAGTTCAGTGCATATGCTTCTGTAATTCTCATACAGTTCCCCGGTCACCATCAAAGAGGAGTCAATCTCCTGGGTAACTACAGCCGAAAGTAGAACGAGTTTTGACTGCATGGGAAGGGTGGTTACAGCTTCCTTGAGCACGTCCATTTCGAACTTATCCCTCGCGCTATACACCTCAGCATCGGTGACCTTCTCCTTCTTCCCGCGGATTGCGACCTCTATTGAAATTCGCAATAGGTCTATGGCTTTCCTCGCATCTCCATGTTCCTGCGCTCCAATTGCTGCACAGAGATTGATGGCAGAATCCTCAATGGCCCCATCTCTTACTACACCCTTTATCCTGTAATTGAGTATATCCTTCAACTCCGAAGCATTGTACGGAGTGAAAAGAATACTCTCCTGGTTAAGTCTGCTCTTTACCCTTGCATCGAGAGACTCCTGGAATCCCGTATCGTTGGTTATGCCTATGATTGATGTTTTTCCACCGTATGTATCATCCGTGGTTTTGAGAATGGAATATAACGCATCGCCACCGTTTTTCAGTACGAGTTTATCGATTTCGTCAAGTATCACAATAAGGAATCTATTGAACGCGTTGACCCTTGTCATAAGTTCGTTGTAGATCCTGTCCAGTGGCAGACCAAGTTCCGGTATGTTTTCTTCTGTCGATCTTGAAAGTGAGTTCGCCATTTCCACAAGAATTGAATATGGAGAATCAAAGATCTGACAGTTGACGTAAACTACTTTGACTTTCAATCCGGCAGCCTCGGAAAGCATTCTTGAAACGTACCTGGTGGCTGAAGTCTTTCCGCTGCCTGTTTTTCCATATATGATTATGTTGGAAGGCCTCGTGTCACGCATGATACTGCCCAGTATAGATACGATCTTTTCGATCTGGGTCTCCCTGTGCGGAAAATTTTCAGGTATGAATGATCCTCCAAGAGAAGCGAGATCTCCTGTCAGTAATTCGCTCTTCCCTGAAACCTCAAAAAATGGATTGGGCATAATGTATCAGTAAAGAAAGATTAGAAGAGTAAAGTACTATAAACTTTGCTCACTGACTATCTGATAATTATATTTATTCTTCTATTAAAGTCAATTCTCTGCGGAAGAGATCATTTTTGTATTCAATTTATCATGCCAGCAGAAATGATCAATTTGTAATTTTGGGAGTCTGAAAGTTATTATGTCTGTCGAATGGCATGACGCTTGATTTTTCAAGCATCTTTATATATCCCACAAGGTACATTGACCCTGCGACCAGAACGTAGTTCGAGTTTGACGTAGCGTACTCATATGCTTCTGTTGGATCAGCTATTACCTTAACATTCTTGAACACCTGTACCGCAACTTTCCCCAGTTGCTCCGCAGGCATTGCTCGTGGGGTATCCTGTGGGGTTGTAATTATCACATCGTCCGAAAGGTCATGAATTATCCTTAGATAAGAGAAGAAATCCTTGTCCTCAAGCATGCCTATTAAAAGAGTGGGCCTGGTTTTGGTGAATTTCTTGAAAGACGAGACCAGAGCATGTGCTGCCGGCGGATTGTGGGCACAATCTACCATTACCGGTGGATTGTTCCTTATAATCTCCATCCTGGCAGGCCAGCGTGCCTGGGATATGCCGCGTTCTATTACCGTCTTGTCTGGAGACATTGATTTTCCATTCTCAATGGCCAGCACGGCTGCAGCTATATTCCGTACCTGAAATTCCCCGATCATTGAGGTCTTTATCTCATATGTTTCCACTGGTGTCTTCAAAACAAAAGACATTCCGGTTTCCCAGGTTCTAAGATCACTCACCGACGAAACACCGGATACCTTGATAAGTCTGCTGTCATTGAGTTCAGCAACCCTGGAGACTGTTTTGACGACTTCAACCTTATCATCCAGGAGAATCACGGGAACATTTCTCTTTATTATGCCAGCCTTTTCATAAGCTATGGAAGTAAGAGAGCACCCGAGTTTGTCGAAGTGATCATAGCCAATGTTGGCAATTATACTGACTTCTGGGTCAACTATGTTTGTAGAGTCGAGCCTGCCACCAAGCCCGACCTCTACAGATGCTGTCCTGACATGCCGGTCTGAAAAATATTTGAATGCCATTGCGGTCGTAACCTCGAAAAACGTTGGGTTCCTGTCTGTGAGTTTTAAAATCTCTATTTCCGGCATGTGCTGCTGAATAAAATGTGATATGTATTCATCCTCTATGAATGAGTCGTCTGCCATGATCCTCTCGTTAAACTTTACCAGATGTGGGGAGATGTACATACCGGCTGGCGTGCTCTGTTGCAGCACATTGTAAATGAAGGAAGTGATTGAACCTTTTCCATTGGTTCCAGCCACGTGGAATGCGCTGAAATCCCTTTCCGGATTACCAATCATGGAGGAAAACATCTTCGTGACACTAAGATCAAGTTTGACGCCTTCCCTGTTCAGTGCATACAGATATTCCAGGTTTGGATTAGGCACGGCACAGGCATAGCTAAACTGTTAAAATAGTTACCTGAAAAGATAGATTAATCACTTGGTTGTACTTCTTCGAATTTCCTTCAGCGCCTCCTGATCCCGGCAGTAAAGATATGGTGCCAGATCAAGTGAAGAAGGTGATTTCTCCAGTTTTCTGCTGTACACATTTCTCAGGTTCCTGTCAACCTCGTCGCAGTAATCCTTCCACTTCACGCCCAGGCTCTCGACATACTTCTTTTCGATACCAGTCGCCATCTCGTGTGCATATGGATATTCGTAAGCCTCGTCTGAAAGCCACTTTTCCGGAAGTTCATGGTGAAGCCCTATGCTTTCCCTTGCATCAACTTCCTTGCCGTCGATTTTCATAATCTGAGGAAAATGTTCATCCAGATATACGGTCTTGCCGTCCAGGGAGTACCCGCCTGTGTACTTTATATCAAAGCTGGTGCTGACCCTTATGCTTTTTCCATCTTTCTTCTCTACCACTCTTCCAATCAGTTTTTTGTTAAGGAACGCTTTCCCATCCTGTACATCAAGCAAAGTCCCTTTATCAACATCCGTTTCAGCGTCTATCTTCACAAATTCCGGATCAACGAAATTTATTGCTATTATCCTGAATTTACCTTGTTCACCTTTTGGATCTTTCTCGTGCTCAATGACTTCAAATGAACCCATGAATATCCAAGCCATTATCGCTAAAAAGGATTTGCAATTGCTTCTTACAATCTCCTGAGCAAGAAAGATCCGACCTTCAGGGAGGAGGGGATGTCAAAAACAATTATCAATAGAGCACGAATTTCCCTGAAAAACATATATAACGTTATAGCCTTCACCAATGCAATGAAAACTGAATTGCTCTACCAGGCCGATCCATTCAGGAAAGAGTGTGACGGAAAAGTTGTTTTTGTGGAATTCACCGATCTTATTGTAGATTCAACAGTTCTTTATCCCACGGGAGATGGCCAACCAAATGACAAGGGGTCGGTATTGATTGACGGGAAAGAATATGAGATTGTGGATACATGGCAGGATGGCACCTGGGTGCATCTAATTTCTCTTGATACATACCCGCAGAATATCGTGGGAAAGATGGTCCATCAGACAGTGAACTGGGATGTCAGGTATATTCACATGAAATTCAGGACAGCCCTATACATCATCGGTGGTTTAGCATACAAGCAGTTGGGCGCAACGGTGCGGATAAACCAGACCTATGATGATCAGGCTTGGATTGACCTTAACTTTGACGGGGAATTCACAGAGGAACAACTAAAGAAACTGGAAAGCGATGCGAATGCCATCGTTCAGGGAGATTACGAGGTCCAGTACTCATACGTGACGAGGGAACAGTTCACATCTGACCCGGAAATGGTAGGGATTAACAGGGGGAAAATACCAGACTACGATAAAATAAGGATGGTCAAGATAGATGACCTTCCCATCCAGCACGACATAGGAACGCAGGTTGCTAAGACCGGAGAAGTTGGCAAGATTGTGTTCAAGTCAACACTGGTCAAGGGGAAACTCAGCAAGAGGGTAACCATAACTCTTGAATGATTTGGCAACAAATATATCCGACGAGTTACTAAACCCTCATTGGCAGAAGGAAGAGACATACCTTCATTGGTTACGGTTTATTTCGGAGTCGCAGCTGTTCTAGCCGCTGGTTTGATCTTCTTCGTATTGGCCCCGGACATTTTCAGGCAGATACAAACAATATTGACCCAACAGAGTTCAACTTACATTATTTTTAATGCATCACTTGGTGTTTCCTCCATCTACCTGTTGTTCACCCTGACTGCAATTGCGGTTCTGGCATCCATGTACCTGTTGGTTGTCAGGCCAATTGGAGAAAGGAAAGCCAGGGAAAAGGGTGAAATCGAATTTTTTAAGTATTTTTCTGTTTTCATACTTCTCGAGTTTTTTATTTCTATTATCTCCGGATTTATCCCAGGCTATTCCATACCATCAATATACGGCATGCCGCTTGGCGTACAGACCTTTGTCCTCGGAGTTTCATCGCTTACCGATCTTGCAATCCTGCAATTTGTGCCTCTAATGATCATGATATCAGCCTATTTTGCCTTTACTGGAAAACTGTCATTGCCAAATCTCCTGCACCCATACAATACAATGAAAAGAGACGTGATCGTTCCTGCCATAATTGCTTCGGTAATCACAGCTGTTCTGTTTTCCCAGACAGTAAGTGGCGCATTCTTTGACCTTTTGACCTTTTTTGTACTGGATTATATTTACCTTAGATTCGGCATTCTTCACTCATTCGGCGCCGGTTTCACCGTATCAATGCTCGGTATCCTGACCGCTTTCGCGTCTTCACCTGTGTTAGCATTGGTTGCACTCGTTTTTCTCACTATGTGGTCATTCCTGGGCATTTATAACCTCACAAGACTTACTCCCGGGGCTGGCATATCCATAAAAGAGTCAAAATTGGAAACACAGACAGAAAGTTTGAAGAAACCCCCTGAGCCTCTGGTCCAGAACAGCGACATTCTGTGGATTAGGAGTTCATGCCCGAACTGCGGATCGGCTAACTTTTACATCAGGGATGGGATGAGGCTCGAATGCATGAATTGCCATCATATTATTGACAAAGATGCCGTTGGGCCTGCAAATATAATAATTGAGCAAAGAAGACCGACCAGAATCTGACAGAAATAGTGACCGCTTCTTCATATTGTCAGGCGTTTAACTGAGGCAGAGAATCTGAGGTAAACGAGATAAACTGCATATACAACTGGAACCGTGAATGCAATTAAGACTGCAACCTTGCCGAATGCCTGGAATGCGGAGCCGAGAGCGAGGGACCCAAATATGAAACCAAGAGCAAAAAACCCCTCGTATGTGAGGACGCCTTTCTTTGCCGATGATCTTTCAGAAATATAGGCAAGTATTTTTGAGAATGCTATGGAACTTCCAATTCCAGTACCCACCAGGATTGCCATTATTGGGAGAAGATTCCCTGTGAATCCCACAAATAGGGGAAGTGCAAGTAGAAGGCATGATATTGACGATGTTGTGTATATACTCCTTTTCCCTGTGAAGTTCATCAGAACAAATCCCACCGCGGAAGAGACTCCCATAATAGTGACCGCAAGACCTATCAGGACATAACTTACGCCCTGTACCCTCAATATGGGAACTAGGACGTAGGAGACGAAACCAGCTGCAATTCCGTTGAAAATCATCGGCACAATAAACCTGAGGTCAAAGCCATTACCCACAGTTTCCTTGGTATTGGCTCTATATTTCGGCCTGAAAAATGATCCTGCAGCCATGAATATGAATGATGCGAAGAACAGAACCCGGAAACCGAGTGACTGGATGATAATCCCTGCGACCAAAGGCATTATGGCGCTTGGAACACCCCATGCCGTGGAATACTTCTCGGCTTCGAGATTCTCCCCCCCGGACCCAAGGAGCATTTCCATTGAAACCCAGTAAAATGCCTCCATCAGGTCCGTGATTGCAATCAGTATTACAATGAATCCCTTCGACTGGAATATGAAGATGATGGACAGTATGGACATCAGGAAGGGTATGATGACTATCTGCATATTCATCACCCTGTCACTGGCGTAAATATCAATCAGTGCTGCAATAACAAAGGGATAGGCGACAAGAAAGCCCAGGAAACCCGTCATGGTGTAGTCAAAATCGTAACGGATAGCAAGGAGAGGAAATGAAAAACTGAGGCTGAACCATCCCAGCGCAAACAGAGCGCTGGAAAACACCATTTTTCTGGTATTCAGTTTCACGCAAGGCGTATCATAACTACAAATTTAATGGTTTATTGAATCTTGTCAATCTTTACACCGTCGTCATCAAAGAAAGCCAGTATATCTCCATCGTTAAGACCCAGCCTTTTTGCTATTTTCCTCGGGATAGTGATTCTGTATGATGTCCCTCTAGCAGAAACGTGTGTTACGTCAATTATTGGTTTTCTGTCCATAGTGGTATAAATTAAAATATTATATTAAATGTTATTGATACATGTGATGCCATTTATGCCATAATTTCACTAATCCACAAATTGCTTCCAGAATCTTTTTGTACGGACGGACTTAAGAACAAGAAAGTGCAATTGTTGAAGTTGATATGACTGATAGCACCTAATTTTTATATCCGAGAAACCTATCCCATGATAATATGTCAAGAAAACCAGCTCGAATGTATACACACATTTCAGGCCCTGCATACACAAGAAGAGAATTCATGGGAGGCGTACCATATCCAAAGATCACTACATTTGTCCAGGGAAACCAGAAAGCAGACTTTGATATAGAGATGCAGCTGGTAGCAGAGGAGGCATGCCAGATAAGGCATACCGCACTTGAGGCTGCCAGGATTTCCATAAACAGGAAACTCCTTGAGAATTTTGGTGCAGAGGGTTATTTCCTGCAGATAAGACCGTATCCGCACCAGGTCCTGAGAGAACATAAGATGGCAACGGGAGCCGGTGCAGACAGGATTTCAAGCGGTATGAAGCTCTCTTTCGGCAGGCCGGTAGGCACTGCAGCAAGAGTCTACGAAAACGAAATCATAATGGTTGCAAGAATAAATTCTGCCGGAGCAAAACAACTGAAGGATGCACTGCACAAAGCCTCATTCAAGCTTCCTACACCGTGCAAAATTAAAATAACAAAGGGAATCGAGATCGCTGGAAAAATTGGGCTTTAGATTTGCTTAACTCCAAAACTGATTCATTTCGTAAAACTCTACTTTTCCATTTTCCGATGCAAAATGCATCACATTTTTTCCATTTCTAAGCCATTTCATGTCCTTATTTGATCTGCTGTTTATATAACTCTGGATAATAACAGTGATTTTTTCAGGCTGCTGAACTTCATTCCCGTTTTGTGATATCATTAGTTATGTGACTGAGGAACAGTTAAACGGGGTCTTGAACCGGCTGGGAAATCAGCCCATCGGATTCATTGAGCTGAACCGTTAAGGCATAGAGGTTCCACAAGTATCAACAGCTTGAGAGATGATCCATGGTGTGCTTGCATCAGTTAAAAACTACAGAATTGTATCCGGAGGAACATGAAATGGACAGGGATGAATGGTTGAGGAAAATGCTCGATTGCATGGAAAAGACACAGAAAAAGGAAGACTGCAAAGGACGTTGAGTACCCATAAAATTATGACGTCAGCGCTTTGTATGTTATGAGCCAGACTGCTGTCACCACAAACAGTCCGAACAGCATCTCAAGAATTATGGTTATGGAACGGGTCGTAACCAGAAATGCCACGAATCCCCCCATGAGCAGAACAAGCAGCAGATAGCCCCTGTGTTTCGCTGCAGAGCGCTCCCTGTGGATGATATGGTGATTGCGTATCATCTACGCAACCAAGGTGGCTATGTGCGGCAAAACATCCTCAAACCCGACAAAAACCCAGAGGGCAAAGGTTACACCCATTGTCACCAACGCTATTTTTGCACCCATTTTTTTCTCCATGTTAATAATAATCCTTGGCGATATATATGTTACCATTCCACCGGAATAGCATTGCATGGGATCTACTCGTAAACCTTTTCCTCGACAAGCTTGAAATCAATTGCGTCCTGTTCAACTATCCGCTTCCCTTCCCAGTAATCCGGTTTTGATATCTCCTTTACAAATTCGTGCTGTATTATCATCTTCATTACTTCACTGCTGCCTGTCCAAATGAGTCCTAGGCGCGCATCTCTCAACAGTCTCTCTATGGGATAAACGGTAGTGTACCCTATTCCTCCCATTATTTGCATGGCAGAGTTCACGGCAGTCCACATTGCTTCCGTAGAATTCAGTTTAGCCATGGAGATGATCTTTCGTGCACGTGCCATTGGTATCTTTCCTGTTTCGTAAGCATCAGCGGCTTTGCATGCCGCATATACAAGCGCAGCTGAGTTTGTAAGAGAGGTGAGACTTTCAGCGATCTTGAAACTAACCCCTTCGTGCTCAATGAGCTTGCTTCCGAAAGCCTTTCTCCTCAGAGCATAGCCAGTTGCTATTTCAAGTGCCGCCATACCGACCCCAATGGAACCTGACGCAGTCGTCAACCTCTCCGGGATCATCATGATATTGAAGATGTCATAGCCACCATTCAATGTACCTATGAGATTTTCCTCTGGAATTTCTGCGTCCCTAAATATTATTCTCGCGGTTCCCCCACCTTTGTTTCCCATCAACCCGTACATAGTTTCGATCTTCAACCCGGGCGTGTTCCTGTCAACTATGAATGCACTTACTCCCCTTGTCCTGTTCGGCGTGCTTTTGTCTGTTATTGCATAGGTAACAAAGAAGTCGGCTCCCTGACCTCCGACAATGAAACGCTTCTGTCCGTTGAGAATGAAGGATCTTCCCTTTTTTTCTGCCGTGGTTTTCATCATGCCAAAGAGATCCGATCCGCCGGAAGGTTCCGTAATAGCCTCTGCTCCATAGAGCAAGCCTGAAGTAATGCCGGTAAGGTACTTTTCCTTTTGATCCTTCGTGCCAAATTTGTTTATTGGTTCACCGACGATAGTGCCGAGAGAATACATACAGCTGAGAGTGAACCCAAGGTATCCCATCTCTTCCACTGCTGCCATGTCTGCAACCCATGATACGCCTCTTCCGCCATATTCTTTTGGAAATCTCAATCCAAGCATATTTGCCTTTGCATTTATCTCTATAAATTCCCTGGGGAATCTCTTTGTCTCGCTTTCTATAGCTCTAATGAGATCTGCCGGAATAGATTTAACCACCTTTCTTGCCTTCAGCTTTAGTTCTAACTCACTTTCACTTAACAAAAAATCTTCCATTTTTCACTCCTCCGCCATATTACGCAATTTCTTTTTGTCTATTTTCCCTGTTCCTGTCAGTGGCATTGCATCGATCCGGATGAATTTATCAGGAATCCACCACTTCTGGATTTTTCCTTCCCTTACCTGATTGTCCAGGTGGATCAGGATATGCTGGTCATCAACAGTAGTTCCCTGCTTGGTCTTGATATAGGCCATGGGCCGTTCTCCCCACTTCTCGTCCGGAAAACCCACAATGGCAACACTCTCTATTTCTGGAATATCTGACATGACACTCTCTACCATTGCCGAAGGTATGAATTCGGACCCACTCTTTATCAGGTCCTTGAGCCTGTCACTTATCTGCACCTTTCCATCGAGAATATATCCTGCATCTCCAGTGATGAACCATCTTTCGCTGTCAAATGATTCGGCGGTTTTTAGATCATCTCCCACATATCCATTGGGAAGCCACGGAGACCTGAAATTGATCTCTCCAATCTTTCCATCGTTGGATTTCCTGATCCTGTATTCAGATAATGGAGCCGGTATCACCCCGGAAGTGGAAAGAGTGTTTCTCTCATAAAGATCTGGTACGTTTTCGGAAAGCGAACCAATGCCCGCAATCAAACCATCGGAAAAGCCATAGATGGAAGTAAGCTCGATGCCCTTGTCGGAAGCTGCCTTTACTATACCGGAAGGGATGGGAGAACCACCCACGAGAACTTTCAGCCCCCTAAGGTCAGGTGCATCTGGATGCGAGAGAATGCCATACAGCATTGTCGGAACCATGCTCATCCATGTTACCTTATTCGTCCTTATTGCATCCATTGTCAGCTGAAGATCGAACCGCCCGTCCATAACGTAATCTGCACCAATCATTGTGGCGACATAGGGAGTGCCCCACGACCAGAGATGATAATTAGGTATCAGTGAGAAAATAATATCACTGGAGTTAATCCTCGAATTTCCCGGATAAGCGGAAAGCAGGGTAAGAATACTCCAGATTGCCATGGTAGTCTTCTTGTGCGTGTATACTATCTGCTTTGGATTTCCAGTCGTACCAGAAGTGAAAAGGATGGATGCATTATCAGTCTCGCGTGAGGTAAATCCCTCTCCCTCGCTTCCAGTTTTCATTAAGTCTACATAGGAATTGTAACCTGAAGAACTTCTATCGTTTATAACGTAAATGTTATCCTTTCTTATTATCTTCAATTCCTCTACTTTTCTTACAACTGGAAGAAATTCCTCTGAAAAGAAAAGAACTTCATCATTGGCCAAACTTATGGTCCTGATTATCTCTTCAGGAGGTAAACGCATGTTTACAGGATGGATCATATTCCCTGACAGTGGGATTCCAAACAGCATTTGCATGTATGGGATGGTATTCCAGTCAAGTACGCCTACTGCCTTTCCTTTTCCGTATTTTGCAGACATGGCACTGGAAAAACGCTTTACATTCTGGAAAAGCCCATAATAAGTCATTGATGTTCCCTTATAATGAATATTCTTTTCCGGGGACCTCAAAAGAGTCTGGTAGAACAAGCGATCAAGTGTCAACCCCACCTCCGTTCTTTGCTGCATAAGAATTAATGAAGATATCAATATATAACGTTTGGTGCGATTTTTACCGGTTCAATTTTAGACCCTCTGTAATATGCAACATTAATCAAACAGATGATTAATCTAGCGAAGTCTCTGGTTCCAGAAATCCACAGAATATGACTTGCTTTCCCTGCTTCCGATGAAATCCTGGATAAGTTTCGCAGCAAGCATTGAGGTATTTCCATTGTCATAAAGAGGGGTAAACTCCAAAACGTCGAGCCCCACAGCATCCCTTGCGAAGGTATTTATCACAGCTTTGACGTCAGTGTCTGATAGACCGTATGGCTCTGGGGTACCAACCCCTGGAGCATACGCCGGATCGATACCGTCCATGTCTATTGAAATGTAGATCTTTCCATGAACAGCGTTCCTTATCTCCCTGATCACGCTGGAAATTCCTCTTTCCCGCACCATTGAAGCGCTGAAAAACCTTACTTTGTGAAATTCTGGGGACTCGTATTCCTCCCTGGATACAGATCTGGTCCCGATGGAAAAGATTCTGCCTTCACCGAGTATCTCGAGCGACCTGCGAGTAACGCACGCATGATTGTGATCGTTTCCCATATATGATTCCCTGAAATCAGAGTGGGCATCTATTATGATCATCGACGCGTCCCTGAGGTTTCTAATGGCACCCGTAGTTATCGAATGCTCTCCTCCGATCATTATGGGCACCTTTCCGTCCAATATTATCTTTGAAGTGGCCTGCTGTACTGAATCTACAACTTCGGCTGCATCTTCACCAACGTCTAGGTTCCCCAGATCAGCTATGGGGATATCCGGGAAATTGACTCCGTAATATGGATCAAAGGACTCGAGGTTATCGTATGCATATCGAACGCTCTCCGGACCTAGCCTGGAGCCTCGCCTGAAACTTGATGTACCGTCAAAGGGCACTCCAAAAACAACGTAACGCGCGTCAGCATATCTGTAATGCGCATCTGGCAGCTTTGTGCTCTTAAACAGGTAGCTCAGTTCTGGAACATTATCTTCTTCTTTCCCATGGTCTCCCAATAGGATACCTCCATTCCAGCCTTTACTCTGTCTGCATCTTCAGGTGAGATCGGGATCAGGAACGTTTCGAAGGTCTCGGAGTCCATCAACTGTGCTTCTTTGTTGGCAACCGATAATACCTGTGCATTCTTCTTCTCGATAATCGGCACCTTCACCTTGTGCTTTACCGGATATACCACACTGTGTTTCTGATCATCAAAAATGCCTATGGCAACTATTCTTCCCTTGGCCTCACCGTGCTTTCCAGGTTTTGACATTGTAATTTCCATTATCTTGCACGGAGAATCGTCTATAAGCATGTATCTTCCTACTTTTAATTCCCTTACTTCGGCTTCCTGCCAGCTCATTATAATTCTCAGAGCGATCGTCTCGGTGCTTAAATACTTTATGAGATATATCGATGGCAAAGAATATTAGATTTAGTAGAACTCTTCCTCCGCTTCCACATCTTCTGCGGGGTGAACCAGTTTACCATCGTCTTTCAGTACTTTACCGTCTATGATAACGTATTTTACGTTAGAGGGATTTGCAGAATATACTATGTTGCTGACTGCATTACCCGTGTTTGTAGGGATCATGTTTGCCTGAGAGGTATCTATAAGCACTATATCCGCAAGCTTTCCTGATTCCAGCGAGCCGATCCGATCTGCTCCTAGTGCTCTGGCTCCATTCACTGTAGCCATGTCCAGAACTGAACTGGAATTTATGATTGCCGGGTTCCACCGATCGTTCTTGATCCAGAGAGAAGAGAATTTCATTGCTTCAAACATGTTGAGCGAGTTGTTGCTCCCGCTGCTGTCAGTACCCAGGGAAACAACAATTCTGTTTTCGATCATTTCCGGGACAGGGGCAATTCCTCCCACTCCAAGCTTGCCGTTGCTCACTGAATTCCATGAAACTTTGACTCCATTCTTTGCCATTATCCTTATTTCACTGAGTGTCACCCAGACGGAATGGGCCGCAAGCAGCCTGGGGCTCAGAAATCCTATTTCACCTAGATGTTCCGTGGGTCTTTTTCCGCCGCTCTTCCTTACGAAGTCGTAAACCTCCTTCCGGGTCTCGGCCAGGTGACTGTGAATAATGGTATTGTGCCTACTGGCAACATCGAGAGCTTTCATGTAATTCTCATCGCTGCTGACATAAATGCCCTGAACACCGATGGACGGGGTTACCATGTTGTCTCCCTTGTGCTTCAGTATAAAGTTCTCTGCATTCTTCACGGGGTTTCCCTTCTGCGTTGTGAATTCCTCGTCCAGCGTGTTCCATGAAAGAAATCCGCGGATGCCTGAGTCCTTTACTGCACGAGCTATGATATCCTCGGAATAGTACAGGTCAGCGAATGATGTGATCCCACCTGAGATCATCTCATCTATTCCAAGCCTGGATGAATTGTATATTCCCTTCTCTGTCCTCTTGCCATCCAGTTCGAAGGTCTTTTCCAGGAACATATCCAGAGGCATGTCATCAAGCCTGCCCTTAAGGTGAGACATTGCAACGTGTGCATGTGTGTTCACAAATCCGGGGAGAGCTATCATTCTTGAAGCGTCTATGACCCTTTCGGCACCTTCAGAGCATTTGCCGATCTTCACGATTTTATTGCCGTCAATGAAAATGTCTCCCCTGAGAATGTCTCTTTCACTGTTCTGGGATATTATCAGTGCATTTTTGATCAGGATTGTTCCCATGTTACAATATTTCGTTTCCTAATATCATTTTATCTTAGGTTTCCTGTTCTTCTCCTTTCTTGAAGTTCGCGAAATCGCAATGAATGTTGCGAGGACTCCGAAGCCAATGATTGACAGCTGGTATTGTGTGTAACTGAAGTAGTCATACGCTGCAAAAAGAAGTGTCCCCATAATGGATCCTGCGAACAGGGAGTAGGCGAGATCGCCAAGCCTTTCCCTTTGGTGACCATTTTCCCTGAGGTATATAGAGAAAACTATGGCAATGGTGGAAATTATGAAAAGCACAAGAAGTTCCTGATTGATGGGTATCTGGAAGTTAGCCATAGGAAGGAATTTCTGGTATCCATAAACAAACAGTTCGTAGTAAGAAAGTATCTCAAGGGAGAATACAAGGGAAAGCGCATTCATGAAAGTGAGACTGAACTCATGCATTGCTGCTATAATGGAAAGCTCGTAGAGCATTGTGCCTAGCGAGAGGAAAAGATAGCCGATCATCCTGCTGGAACGCTTAGAAAGCAATCCCTCGAAAATAAAGATAAACGCAAAGGCAAAATCTATCGCGAAGAAGGTGGAGAGGGCAAGGGGGATTGAGAAAATCTCCAGGTAGTAGTACCTTGATGGGTTTATGAGGTAGAAAAGAGTGGCTATGACAAGAAGCATGGCTATTATGAGCGCTACTGGATAAACGTTGGAGCTATAACGTTTCGGCACCAGTAGCTTTACTATTGGGAGGACTGCTATTAACACCAGAACTACGAGATTTATGTTAGCATAAAAATAGGGGAAGGTGTAAACATATATGAGAATAGCTGGAGAGAATGCCAGCAGGTTCAGTCCGGTGCCAAGAGCCCTGGATTCCATCTACGCCCCCTCGTTCGTGAGTTTTCCATAACGATATGCGGCCATTATCCTGTAAAGAAGGTCCTTTTCCCGCGACACAGATGATTTAATCCCTATGGAATTGAAAAATTTTGAAAGAGCAGTCAGATAGCGATAATGCTTAAGACCGGAATTTTTCATGAGCGCACTGTAGACATCATCCTTCCTCTTCTCCATGAAGTCATATGGATCAAGTATGAAAAGCGAGACTTTTTTGTTTGTCTCAAACTCTTTCCTTGTCCCCTTTCTGAAGCTCTCCGGGTACGAGAATGGAGTGATCACAAATACAAGAGCATTCTTCTTCACATCCCGTTTTATCCTGCTGAAAGTCTGGAAGATTGAAAAGTCCCCGTTTGGCCTGATCTCTGATATGGTCTGTTCAAATTTCCTTATGGGCTCCTGCGATTTCTTTGCCGGTATGAAGTAATCGTACTTTGAGGAATTGATGATGTAGCCAACCCCATCGTGATTTTTCACTATGCTGTATGAAGCATTCATAACTGTTGCTATGACAAAATCGTACATCCTTTTCTGTCTGGTGCCCTGGTTCATGCCTATGCCATAATCAACGACGAAAAAAACGTCGATCTGGCGTTCCTCTTCCATCTGCTTGATGTATATGTCCTCACCGTTGAGTATGCCATATCTGCTCCAAGCAATGTACTTAGTGTCGTCTGATTCGTTGTATGGGCGTATCCCGTAAAAGTTGTACCCCTGTCCTATCTTCTGTGAGTAGTGAATGCCGTAAGTGAATTTCATGTTGCTCAGTCTTTCACTTCTCTGGGTGTAGATATCAGAAAGTGCCGGGGAAACTATCATTTCATCAATGACAGGTGCCGTGTATGAGGATATGCATAGCTTCATTGGATCCTCGGCATAGATAATAACCGGGCCCACCTTGTACTTTCCAATGGCAATTGATGCTATGGAATAGTCCCTCTTTACCTGTTCCCCTGGCTTAAGGGTAATGTATCCCTGGAATTCACCCTCTGTATTGAAAACATCGGACAGTGTGTCATAGTAATGGAAATAAACGGTTTTTCTGGTCCTGTTTGTGAAAAATATCCTTATTGGCCGCATCTGGAATTTCCGGGCAGAATTGGACTCGATCTCCCTCCTGACCTCTATATTCCTTATGCTCCTGGAGAGACCCGTGTTGAAAAATATGATGTCACTGGCCACCACGAAAAAAAGGATCATCAGTGCCACGATATAATAATCGTAGCCTATGAATAACGCCTCCAGTAAGCCGCCGACGATGATTCCAAGTACTATATATCCGGTTTTCCTGATCATGTTGGTATCTCGACTTCACCCACAATCCTGTCTATTATGCTGTTCACTGTCCCTACCGGATCTGATGATCCATCTATCATGGCCTCCGGTTTAAGAATGATCCTGTGGTTAAGCAGTTCTCGGGATATGGATACAATGTCTTCGGGAATGACGTAGTTTCTGCCGTTGATAAGTGCATTTGCCCTTACTGCCTTCAGATATTTTGCAGTTGTTCTCGGGCTTGCGCCAAGGTATACCATATCGCTCTCCCTGGTCCTTCTGATCAGGTCTACAATGTATATCTTGACATCCTGTGAGATGTACACATTGTCAACAGCCGATCTCAGCTTCAGGATCTGGTCTGCGTTCATCAGATTCTCCTTTATCTGGGCCCTGTTTGTGATAGAGTTGAGGATGTTTATCTCCTCCTCTCGGGTGGGGTAGGTGAGATTATACCGGAAAAGAAACCTGTCCATGAGGGCTTCTGCAAGGGGAAAAGTACCCTCCTGCTCGACAGGGTTTTGCGTTGCAATGACCAGGTAGGGTTCGGGTAGGATGTGATCCTCACCGCCAACCGAAACCCGGTGCTCTTCCATGGCCTCCAGCAGTGCGGACTGGACCTTAGCGGGAGTCCTGTTTATCTCATCCGCAAGAATAAGATTGGAAAAAATTGGTCCCTGCCTGAATTCCATCTTCCTTGATTCCAGGTTGAAGACTATGCTCCCCGTAATATCGGATGGAAGCATATCCGGAGTAAACTGGATCCTGTTGAATTTTATGCCTATCTCCTTTGCAAACTGGCTTGCCAGCATAGTCTTTGCCAGCCCGGGAACGCCCTCCAGAAGGATGTGGTTTCCGCTCATCAGAGCGATAAACATGAAACGCACAATGCGTTCCGATCCCACGACCACTTTGCCCATGTCTGCCTGAATCTGTTTCACTGTATTCCTGAGTTCCATCAAGTCACTGCTGTTTATTTCTGTCATTTTGTGTTTGCTCCTTCCTTCACACTTGCCAGCTCGAAATGCTCCATCTTCATCTTCCTGACGCTTGCATATAGATCGAGTATTTTCCTGAATGTATCGAGTTTAAGTTCCTCTCCCCTTTTTTTCCTTTTTTTGTAGGTAGATTTGCTCATGGCATCGTATCTTCTATATGCCTTCATCAGTCTCTTGAAAGCCATTGAATTCTGCATCAGTGTCTCAAAATCGTTTCCCATGTCCGCCAGATATTTTTCATAGTTGTTGCTCTGAATAATATTCACCTCCCTGTTGAACCGATCTGCTGGAAGATCGAAGGGCTCCTTCATCTGCGCCAGCGTTGGAGGGGCATCGATGTATGCCCTTTTTGAAAGTCTGGAATATGAGAATGAAACTACAAACACCAGGAATATTGGAATTATGAATCTGAAGAGGAACTGAGGGGATCCGGTAATGTTAGATTCCAGGGTCGAAATCCCGGAAGATAGCATGGTCAGGATGCTTGTCATCTTCCTCCCCTCTTTCCAGATAGATATCCCTGCCATACGTTCGCAAGATATTCCATCATTGAATCATAAATGGAAATGTCATTAAACATACTTGACCACTCCGCCAGATATGAAAATCTCGTAATACTGCATTTCAACCTTTAATTGCGTGGAAATGGAATACCCCACGGTACCCTTACCGGTAATCTTTACGGAAAGCCTGCTTCCAGCAGAATACTTGTAGTATAAAGTCAATGCGATACTTGTATTTACATCGGATATGGAATTCGCCTTTATGGCTGAATAATTAGTCCCATTCAGATACAGGGTTATTGGAAGGCCCCACGATACGTTAGTCTTGAATCCATAGACAGAGACGTTTCCTAAGGTCGATGGAAGAAGAGTTATGTTACTTGTTTCGACACCGTCTGTAATGTTAGCGTCAAAATAGTTGCTTCCGGGAGAGGCAGAGAATGTAATGTTTTCATTCGGTGCGGTCGAATTGAGGGTAAACGACTTTGATCCATATAAGGAATCGTTTATAAAAGCATTGAACACGAACGAACCCGTTGTCAGGTTCAGATATGTTACATGACTTACCACTTTTACCACTTTTTCGGGACTACCAACTACGGAAATAGAAAAGTTCCAGGACAGAACCGAGTCATTATTGACTTCTAGCAGATAATTAGTTACTGTCTCATTGTACAATACATTCCTTCCTGATACATTTCCATAAAACGATATTGGAATATAACTCACATTTGTGAAAATAAAGTGGTAGGTTCCATTCTGGACCAAGAATGTGAAATTCGTTCCATTTGTTTCTTGCTTTGGTGTATTTGTGATCCTTAGGAGGGAGTTTGAGACATTCAGCCCATCAGGAACTTCCCAGGAATAATTGTAGGCACTGTTTAAGTGTAGAGTGTCATTGAAAAGTTTTGCCTTAGATAGTGTGAAATTGGCGTAATTTGTGTGTGTCAGGACAGACAACGATTCACTTGAATTCTTGTATGCAAGTGTAGAGACAAGCATTGCCATGGTTCCTGTAAGATTCAGTTTCAGGTCATAGTATCCTTTTGAATCTGTATAATTAACGAACCTGTATATAGCGCCGTCAATCTTGATATAACCTATAAACTGCGTTTTTGCAATTTTGGAAGTAACATTCTTAAGGCTTATATTCAGTGTAACAGGATCAGTCGTGTTGTTTGCAATTGCAAAGGAACTGTTGTCACTTTTATTGCCGAGATCTTTTTGCAGAGCAGAGGGTGAAAGTGATGGCGATCCTGTTTCCGGAGAGCTTGATAAATTCATTAGGCTGACTCCGTTGCCTATGCTGGCAAGTGGAGTCATATTGTAGTTTCTTCCTGACTTATTGCGGTCCACTGAAAAGCTGTTTGTGCTTAAATTATAATAGCCAGGGGCGACAATATGAAGCGAATAGACAGGAGTTTTATTCTCTATCATATAAATTGCATAGCCTCCACTAGAATTTGTGGAATTCTGTTTCGCATAAAAGTAATGACCATCTATGCCCACACTGATTTTTGATGTGTTTACAGGACCCTCTGTATTCAGGATCGTACCGCTTCTGTAAAACATGTAATTCGGCAATGGGGTCATGTCAAAATTGGCAGAAAGGTTTCCCCTCACTGTGAATTTCTCTGTGAAAAGATAATAGTCCTGCGAATAAACTGCCATTGTGTAATTACCCTTATAGCTCAGGTTGAGCACATACTGACCTTCTAACCCAGTCTTAACGCTTTCATGATAGGTAGTTCCACTCACGTTGGCAAAGAATTCAAGCTCCGTGTTGAAAACCGGAAGAGAATTATTTGAGTTTGTCACTATACCGGTAATATTGTACTTTCCCGGGCCGCCTGTTTCATTATAATAAACCGTTGAAGCGTTTTTTCCGCCACCCAGGAAAGAGGAGAGGTTTGACGATTGAGGATTGCCTACGCCAGAGGTGCCACTACCGCTTCCTGAAGAGAATGGGTTGATGTATGGAAGAGTTATATTGACATCGCTCACGTTCCTGTCAACGTTTATCATAGCCGTGTAATTGGTCGAATATCCCAATCCAGATGCGGAGAAGGTGTAATTTGCCTCAAAAACTCTTAGCGAGTATTCTCCTGAACCATTTGTCATGTTATATTCCGTGGACACGTTTTTGAGCTTTGGCTGGTAGACATAATTGGCAGACACTGAAATGCCCTGCAATTCCGTTCCCAATTTATTTTTCACATAGCCAGTCACTGTGTAAACGTGACTGCCAAATGGCGTCAAATTGAAATTCCAGTACTGGTTTCCTGTCACATTATATGAAAACTGGTAATCGTCGTAGAATGGAGAATATACGACAAATTTGTAATCACCGGGATACTGCAGAACAAGGTGATAGACTCCTGTACCGTTTGTAGGTACATTTTCGTAAAATATCGTGCCGTTAACATTTAGGTAGAATTTGAGATATGTTAATGCAACCTTCTGGCCAGTGGTGCTGTCAGTTATGTTCCCGGATAAAGAGTAAAGCGTATTCGATGGTCCCTTTGCGTAATTTACGCTGGAAGTGTTTCCCTGAAGGGCCCTTGATATATTGCCCCCGGCGGATGGCGGAATTCCCGAAACACCTGTACCAGAATTCGCTCCATTTGTACCCTGACCTGAGAATGGGTTGATATTGATCAGCGTTATGTTAAAGTCCGCGAGATTTTTCGACACAAATGTAAAATTCATGCCGGCACCGAATCCTAGCATGTACGCAGTCACTTTAACAGAACCGTACTGGACAGTTAAGTTGTAATAACCTGTTCCATCCGAAGTCGTTGACCTATTTGATTGCAGAGATATGACAGTAGCACCTGGAACCGGTTTGGTCAGATTGTTGAGGACGTAGCCACTTACCGAGTAATATTTGAGAGGCAGCACTTGTATCAAAGCGGGAGGGCTCTTCTGTGGACCGGACACGTTCAGATAGGAAGGAACGGTTGTCCTGCCATACTGTGGTGTAGTTACTGAAATATAATAGGAATCATTATACGCAGATATATTGAAATAACCATGGGAGTTGGACTTTGTTATAATAAGATCGGACTGTCCAAAGAATCCCTGAAGATTCATTGAGATATTCGGTTCCACTGTAGATACAGAACCGAACCCTACAGTCTTCCCTTCTATGGGGAACCTGTGTGCAGGCGTTAGAGACATATTGTTCCAGACAGTGTTGCCGAATACGCTTAAGGAGACATACTGGGTTTTATAGCTGTATACCTTGAACGCCATTGTATATGTTCCGCTATAAAGCACAGTAATCTGATAGAAACCTGAACTGGATGTGAAAGTACTCGTATCAGCCAGAGAAACGAACGCAAAGAGCTGGGAATTATCCAGTGGACTATTACTGGATGCATTTTTTATGTAACCCTGTATGACCACATCCGCCTTCCCCTGCGGGTTTATGGTGGTCTTTCCGTTACCCAGGCCGATGCCGTTGTAGCCCTGGTTCTGGAACACCGCAATGTCCTGCTTGATGTCCGGCATACCAGTTGGGTAACCAACATGGAAGTAAGAGAATACGAATGACACAAGGACTATGCCTACTACCATAAGGGCAATTGCCTTTGCGTTCATACTGCCTTACTAAAAGAATCATGTATAAATACCTTTGCAGGTAAATTTATATGTATGCGTGAAGGTACCAGATTCAGTTCCTGACCTTCACGGCTATGCCCTTCTTAAGGTTTATCATTGCCTCATAGGGCATCTTTGCAATGCCGACCCCTCTGATTTCTCCCCTGTGCACAATGACCACCTCATCTTCTGGGCGGATGTCCGAAGTGGCATTCAGCACACCCATTGCATATATATTGGCAGTGGGCTTGAAATCATCGATCTCCACAATCTTCTTCCCCTCTGCAACAAACCATGGGGCTGCATTCCTGTTCAAGGTTATTCTCCCGTTAGACGGATTGTATACCAACATTACCTTACCATTCTCTGTCAGAAGGTCAAAGTCATAATTTACAACCCTCTTCAGGTTCTCCATTCTCGGCACAATCCAAGACCCAAACTGGAATGAGGCTATTGAGGCAATTGCTTTCATTCTCGTTCCGGGAACAAGTACACCTTTTTCCTTCAGCGATACAACCATAGATCTGATCTTTTCCCTGAGTATCTCAAGATCGCCAGAACTGGATATTTCTCCACGTATGAAATCGGTACCGTCAGGAAGTGAGTGATCTATGAATTCCAGATCTTCAGGAACAAAAGCAATTGTCCCGGGATAACTGTTCTTCCCAAAGTAGCGTGAAATCAATCCTGCCATCATGGCCTTCTCGTCCTCATACCAGTGTCCAATGACCGGGATGTCATAAAATCTTGCAGGATAGCCCTCCTCAAGCTCCCTGGGCACCAGACCTACTGGTGAGGTGACGATGATTTCATGAAGAAATTTCCTGAATTCTCCGATATGCGTGAGCAGTTTCATGTGGCTCCGGCTTTCAGAATATGGTTTCCTTGCAGAACACGGGATCAGTAGTGCAATCTTGCCCGCAGGCGGGACAAAATCCCTGACAAGCTGATCGCGGTACCTGACCAGATCGGGTCTCATAAGAGATTCTATGGAGTTTGCCCTGATCCTGTCCGTTCTTGAGGGAAAAACCTTCTCAAAGTCATCGTAATAATTGAAATCCATGATCCTCAGGAGTTCGATTGCCTTGCTTGATACCTGGAATTTCTCCACTATATCCCTGAGCGTTCCAGACTTTATGGCATCTGCGCACTGTTCTGCGACCGACCTGAGAAATTCCAGGTTCTCCTCTAACGGATCATAGTCAACTTTCTTCCTGCCAAAGATCGTATACTTTATTCTTCCTTCGCTTTCCATTCTGGCAAAGCTGTCGTCGATGAAAGACACACCCGAGTAAATAAGGGCCGGGAGAATGTATGGATCGGATATCCCCTGAACGTAGATCAACCTGCTGAAGTTGGTTTTCCAGAGTTCTTCCTCTATTATCTTCAGAAATCTAGCCGGACGCTGTATAAGTTCTGATCCGTTTGGAATGATTTCAATGTCTCCAGATAGCAACCCCTTTGTGCTTCCGTTCATAAAATCCGGATAGGAGAACGTGTTCTCGAAGGAGTTCCCCATCACACTAAACCCGGAACCGTCTCTTCCCATGACTGATCTGTCCGTTGAATCCAGCACTGAAGGGTATGAATAGCTTTTATTGTAAACACCTGATCTGGCAAAACCGAAAATGAAATGGTCCTCGAGCACCCTAGTGGATGGTATGATGCAAAATAATGTTTCCCATCCATTCTAATATAGGACGAAATCATGCAGCACAGGGATTGGAAAATTAATTAAATATCCTGATCATAGGTGCTATGCCAATTGTTAAATATCTTTGTAAAATAAGCCAGAAATAAAGCGAAGAGGTCAGAATGAACACTAAGCAAGATAATGAGGTACAGGAGAAATACGTTATTCCTGGAGACAAGATAGCTACTACTGAAGAGTATCTTGCTGGGAAAAATACCACAGAAAGCGGAGGTGACATACTGTCCGCCGTCTATGGGACAGTATACTTCGACGAGGCTAATCTGACCGTATCTGTAATCAATTCGAAGAAAAAGATAAGCGCGAAGGTCGGAGATGTCGTATATGGTCAGGTAACAAAGATAGACCGGGGAAATGCTGTTCTCAACATATCTGCTATTTATCAGAATGACAAAGGGCTTGTTCCTTTCAACAAGGAGGCAATGCTGAGGCTCCCTCGACCCAATGGAAGAGGAGATGATCAGATGTCCGGACTTGCCATAGGTGACCTTGTGAGAGGAAAAATCTCGAGGACTGGCAGGGCTCTGGAGGTCTCAATGTTCGGAAAGCACTTCGGAGTGCTTAAGACGCTCTGCCACAAATGCAGAAATCCAATGATACTCAAGGACGAGGGGCTGTATTGCGACAATTGCGAGAGAACAGAGAGCAGGAAGATAGCAGATGATTATGGATCGGTGATGGTATTTGGTGACGTCAATGAAGGAAAGTAATCCCGGAAAGATGAATGTTGAAAAACTGTCAAAGGAAGTTGTGAGCATGCGAAAGGAACTTGAGGATGTGAAGGAAGTTCTCAAGGGACTGATACAGGTTGTCATGAGCCGCGATGGCGCCCTTGACGATGATGAGTATAATTGAGGTGAAAAATAAGTGATAATGCCAATGAAGATGCTTGAGGAAAGCCTGAACAAGAAAGTAGCGTTGCTCCTTAAGGACAATAGGGTGCTTGAAGGAATGCTCACAGGGTACGATGAATACATGAACATGGTACTTTCAGATGCACAGGAAAACGCTGAACAGATGACAAGAAAGTTGGGGACAGTAGTTATCAGGGGAAGCAATGTGGTCAGGATTGTTTCTGCCTGATCGATACAATTCCATTAATTTATTGATTTTTGCTGACTAATTTTTTGATCTTAGAGAGAAATACAGCTGATCGCGGTTCCGACTTTACCGCTTCTGATATCTTTATAACTCATGCATGGCTTATTGACCATGGACTCACCAGTTTATTATGGTCTAAATAACGGCGAGAACGCACACGGATCTCCGGGAATTCCACCTAGGTGGACGTCCAGCGCAAAAACTGGAGTGGGGACTTCCATATCGAGAAGTTCACGTGTCTGGTTCACAATATCACACGGTATCCTGAACGAGATATACTATCCAAGGCTGGACCTGGCCAATGTCAGGGATATGGAATTCCTGGTCGCAGACGGGAAGGGATTTTTCTCTGAGGAAAAGCGTAATGCAAAGACCTATTCAAGATGCACGAAACCCGGTGTACCTGAATACCTGATCGAGAATACGCAAATCGATGGAAAATATAAGATCAGGAAGGAAATATTGACGGACCCCGACGAGGATACCCTCATTCAACGGGTAACTTTCCTTCCAGCGGCTTCTGGACTCAACCTCTACGTCCTTCTTTCGCCCCACATAAACAACTCCGGATACGGAAATGATGCTTGGATTGGAGAATACAAGGGCACACAGATGATGTTCGCCAGGAGGGACAATATCACGATGGCACTCTGCAGTTCCACGGGATTTTCTGAGAGAAGCTGTGGCTACGTCGGATTCAGTGATGGGTGGCAGGATATCAGCAAGAACGGAAAGATGGAGTTGCACTATAATAGGGCTACAGACGGAAACGTTGCAATGACTGCTCGGATTAATGTTCCGGCAGAGACTGGAACATTCGTTCTGGCGCTTGGTTTTGGATCAACACCGGAACAGGCGGCTCTGTCGGCTAGGTCATCGATACTCAAGAACTTTGACACCTTGGAGGGGAGGTATGTCGATGAGTGGACACTCTACCAGAAGAGCATCCCTGACCTTTCAGAGAGCAAAGATGGCGCAAGAGATTTATTCAGATCCAGTACCTCAGTTCTTCGAGTCCATGAATCAAAGGAAATTCGAGGATGCACCATCGCTAGCCTTTCCATACCATGGGGTGCTTCCAAGGGCGATGAGGACCTTGGAGGGTATCACCTTGTATGGCCCCGTGATCTCGTAGAAACTGCTGGTGGTTTCATTGCCTGCGGTGAGTACGAGAGCGCAAGAAGGATACTTTTCTACCTTATATCAACACAGGAGGCAGATGGCCATTGGCCACAGAATATGTGGCTGGACGGCAAACCTTACTGGTCTGGAATTCAGATAGACGAGACCGCATTTCCCATACTCCTTGCAGACCAGCTCAGGAGATCAGGGCAATTGGGAGAGACAAATCCCTGGCCCATGATCAGACTGGCATCCGAGTTCATATTAAAAAATGGGCCCGTAACAAGCCAGGACCGGTGGGAGGAGGATGGCGGATATTCGCCATTTACTCTGGCGGTAGAGATAGCGGCCCTTCTGGCAGCTGCAGATTTCGCTGCCGAGAATGGTGAAAAAAATATGGCTAAATACCTCATTGAGACTGCAGACTCGTGGAATTCTATGATCGAGAGGTGGACATATGTCGGTGATAACGACACGTCCAGAAAATTTGGCATTGATGGATATTATATAAGGATAGCACCACCGGAAGAGGCAGAAAGCTCTTCTCCTGCAACAGGTTTCGTCCCAATAAAGAACAGGCCTCCCGGGCAGTCATATGGAAAGGCAACGCACATAATCAGCCCTGATGCCCTGGCTCTGGTGCGTTTCGGCCTCAGGTCTGCTGCTGATAAAAGAATTACGGATACCGTAAGGATCATTGATGCAATGCTCAGGACGGATGTTAAAACCGGGGTCGTCTGGCACAGGTATAATGGAGACGGCTATGGTGAGCACAAGGATGGAAAGCCGTTTGACGGAACTGGTATAGGGCGGGGGTGGCCGTTGCTCGCCGGAGAGAGAGCACACTACGAGATAGCCAGGGGTAACCCCGAGGCCGCAGAATTTTTGAGAAGGGTTATTGAGAATCAGACCAGTGATGGGATGATGATACCAGAGCAGGTCTGGGATTCAGATGACATCCCAAAGAAGGGATTGTACAACGGCAAACCGTCTGGCTCTGCAATGCCGCTTGTGTGGGCACATGCAGAATACCTGAAGCTGCTCAGGTCACTGCATGATGGGAAGATATTCGACATGCCCCCACAGCCAGTTGAGAGATACCAGAATAAATCAACAACCTCCAGAATCTTCATCTGGAAGTTCAACAATAAATGCCGGGAAATACAGGTCAACAGTATCCTGAGAATAGAAGTACAAAAGCCTGCCGTGATTCACTGGTCCGCTGACAACTGGGCTTCTTACAAGGATGATGAAACCATAGACACCGGATTGGGAGTCTATCACCTCGATCTGGACACAACGGCCATGAAGCTAGGAGGAACCATTACTTTCACATTCAAGTGGATTGACACAGGCAGTTGGGAAGGGCGAGATTTTCAGATAACACTTGGGGAGTGAGATATTTTTGCTTGATCCTAATGCGTTCCCCTGTGGTTTCCTGGACCTCTTTTACCTGAATGCGGTCCACCACGGGTTCCCTTTCTGTGCTGTGGACTGTGTGCCTGTCCACCTATCTCTGCTTCCAGTATATTGATCACAGCCTTAGGATCCCTGGTTCCCTCGATTTTCACCGCAAGATCAGGCATTCCGTATCCCTTAAGCCATGTTGAAATATGTCCTTCACTGACATGATATTCCACGCAGAATGGATCGGTGTTTTCAAGCCTCTTCATTTCACTGAGTAATTCCTCTGGTGTTTCTGCTTTGCCGACAATCCTGTCATAACTCTTGAAATAAAATGGTTCCATTTTTTAAAATTGCCTGATAGTACTTAAGTGTTTATAAGTTATGTTGACGTGTATACTGACAATCGCTAACTACTTCCATTTGTCTCATGGTGACATACTTACGCAGATTCTGGCATTATTTCCCCTTGTTGCCAGGCACATTACAGCTAATTCATGCAACAGGAAGGGATGAAAAGTGCCTCCCGGAGGGCGGTAGCTGCCACGAAGGTTCCGGATGAAAAGAGGGAAATGAATCGATTACCCATTAACCATATCCCCATGATTTCAGCATAGCCCTATCCGGGAATCAGTCAGTTTCATTTCATAGAGATTTAATGCAGTACCCTGAATGAAAAGGTTTATCTTAAAGATAAAGATGTAAACCTGTATGGGAGAAACCAGAAAGGACGCAAAGAATCTCAATGAAATAATACGGGAAAACCGAGAAAGTGTCCTGAAGGACCTTCCGCCTGTTCTTGTACCAGTTTGGCAGATCAAGATAAGGGAAAGGTTTGGCATAAGCGTTGACCGTGAGATTGCTGAATACATCGTTCTTGCTGCCCATGAAAAGGGAACGTGGAAAAAGCAGAGAGCAGCCAGGAAAATAGAGAAAATACTCAACAGAAGGGGAATAGGCAAGGAAGAATCGATCAAGATGGCTCTTGACATCGTTGATCTGGTTGTAGGAACAATGTCTTAGGATTAGCGTGTATTCAAAGAAACAGCTGGAAATTAGACTTAGCAAATTAAGGGTAGGAACCGGACTCGATTCATCATATGAACAATACCCCACAGACCCATCAAATGCTGCATGGATTGTATTCAAGGCAGCAATGGACAATAACGTTACTAACAGGAGCGTTATCGATCTGGGGACGGGTAATGGTATCTTTGCCATTGCCGCGTATCTTATGGGTGCAGATCCCGTTACCGGAATCGATCTCGACGGAACGCAAGTCGATATAGCCCTGGAAAATGCCGAAGGTATGAACATCACATTTGAAACAAAGGATGTCACAGAAGTCATGGGTCATTTTCATACCGCCTTCATGAATCCCCCCTTCGGGTCTGTTAATCCACACGCAGACAAGCCGTTCCTTTCCAAGGCACTGAATATTGCAAATTGGATATACTCCGTGCATAACTTGAAGTCTTCTGAATTCGTCAGGTCATTCTATGAGTCCGCTGCGGAGATAGTTTATGAGGAAAAACTGGATCTAAGGATGCCCAGACTTTACAGGTACCATACGCATGACTTCCAGATCATACCTGCAGTTCTTTTTGTGGTTAAAAACACGGGATAGCCGTTTCAGGAATGATGCTGAATTCCACAAAGTCTATTAATCGTTTTATTTTCCCGTAGATAGACGCGTTGTTTCCTCAACAACACAGTTTGACATGGCCGGGGTGGGGTAGTGGATATCCTTGGGGACTGTGGATCCCCGGACCCGGGTTCAATTCCCGGACCCGGCCTATCATAAACGATTTAATTCTCTGACACCATTAAAGATCCTTTTGCGGTTTATATTTTTACATTTAATGCTATCAAGCACATATTAACAGATAGTCTATCTTGATACTAATACATGAAACTAATTCCTTATGTCTTTGACACTATTCCCAATGTTATGAACCTCATGCCCAACGTCAAGCTTCTGATTATGGCGAAGTCGGTAATCATAACGGTAAGCTTGCTTTGACCTTCTGGCAGGAATGGATTAAGACTGGACGACTTAATCCAACTAAGGCCATCAAAAATAAGTGAGGAATTCATGAAGTTATGCGATTTTTACATAGAGATAGATTAAGAATATCCATGATTTGGGTACCAGGAATGTTTTCGTATGTGAGCACAAATTTCATTATGTTAAGATGTGTTTCAAATTCCTTTACAAAGGGCAGATACCTGTGACATAGAATCATGGAAATCACGAGGGGAAAGAAATGAGCAGAGAGAACAACAAAATAATTGTGTTCAAGAAGGTTATTGGAATATAATAATACTGAATTATATTCTGATTAAGCTTTGCTGAAATCAGAAGCCCATTTTTGTAACAATTCGGGTGTTGCTTCTCTTACATACTGGAGCTTCAATACAAGACGCTTGGCTTCAGACCATCCAATCTTGTAATCTTCTTTTTCTTCAATTAGGTATATTTGAAAAGGTGAACCCTTCCTATCCTCAGAGCTATTGAAACTTTTATCCAAATACATGGAATAACCGTTCATTAGTGTTTCAATTTTCTTGCCTCTGGCAAATAAAGATACCTTAGGTATGGCTTTTAAATGACGTTTCCTAAGTTCCTCCACTATTTCGATTTTTGAACTATTTTCGTCAACAAAAATTGCTTCTGGAAAATAATTTAAAGTATCTAATACCCACTTAGGTCCATAGGAAGCAGGAGAAAACAGAGCACCCATTACAAAACCATCTATGTACCCAGATCTCGCGAGATTATACATCTTTCTGATGTTGGATCCTTGTTTGCTCCTAAAAGCTTCTTCCATGAGACCTTTTGCTTTATCATGTTTACCTTGGTCCTCTAGAATCATTATCTTGTAGGCTATTGCCAATGCCTTGAGTATATCCTCCGGCCATCCCAATTTTTTAAACATTTTTATGATTTCATTCTGCTGTTTTGATAGTGTGGTGTTACGTATTACTGAAACACCCTGGTCAAATGTAATTCCATATCCCTCATGTCGCTCTATACCAAGACCTACCTCTCCAACACAATCGTTCTGAGATTCTCTGCTATAATTATCATCGTTCTTGTTGATGTATATGTTTAATGTTGTGTTATTGTTTATTACTATATCTTTTGAACCAACTATTTGCGTTGCATTATCTCCTGTCAGTTCTATGGTTTTTCCGGTATCAGAATCCGTCAAACTTAGTTTTAGCCAACTAAAGGTCTTAGAGGCATACTTTTTTATAAATAATACAAGACCAGTAAGTGACATAATTAATAGGTCTTGAAGTAATCTTCAGCTTCTATAAGGTCAGTTATAATATCCAAAGAACCAGGTAAAACAGCTTTTACATCATCGACCTTCGCGTATGCAGATCCATCATGAGTTTTTATTTTTTCTCCATTTCTAAGTAAATATCCATGTCTATCCACCGAAAAACCCAACCCCTCAAGAATCTCCCTTTTCTGGACGCCTTCAAATTTAATTAATAGAATATCATTATTTTCTGACATTATTAACCACGTCATTTCAAGTTACAATAAAAGGATTACTCAATTAAAATATATAAATTATTCTTCATATATTACGTGCTAATTTTGGATTTCGATCATTTGACTGATTAATGTTATTTCAAAGTTCAATTTTTGGACCACATCAGTTTATAGTTGTTAGTTTACTCTGGCCTTAGCGACTCATTCGCATGGATGAGAAGAAACTTTTCCTCATTGCATCTTGGTTTTCATCAGTACAGGGATAAATTCTGCAGTTGTAGAAGGGTTGAACAACAAGCTCATAACTGCATTCAAGCGATCCTGTGGATTCAAGACTCAAGAATACATAGACACGATCAGCTACCTGGCTGCAAGAGGTCAAAGCTTACCCGCAATAGACTAAAGAGAACAAAAAAAATAATGAACCCCGGGAAGGGGATTTGTGAGGAGTAAAGAAATCAGACAATCAGGATTTGAGAAGAGTGTATATAAGCGCTTTTATGGAGTGCATCCTGTTTTCAGCTTCATCGAAAATGACACTGTTCACGCTCGATGCAACCGAATCAGTTACCTCCAGACCTCTGTGGGCGGGCAAGCAGTGCATGAAAATGTAGTTCTTGTCAGCATGTGAAACCAGATCGTCGTTCACCTGGTACTTCCCAAAGAGTTTTTCCTTCTCAGCCCTGATCGACTCTTCTCCCATGGATATCCACACGTCGGTGTAGACAATGTCAGCACCAGAGACTGCGTCCACGGGCGAATCCATAATTTCAACTTTTGAACCATTGTCCTTTGCTATTTTTCTTGCCTTCTCTGTAAGATCTCTGTCTGGAGTGTTCTTTGGAGGGCATCCTATGCTTATATCGATCCCGAGGAGGGCAGCACCAAGCATTAGTGAATTTGCCATGTTGTTTCCGTCCCCGACGTAAGAAAATTTCAGGCCCCTGTATTTTCCCTTCTTCTCCAGGACTGTCATGAAATCTGCTAGTATCTGTGTCGGATGCTCGCGGTCGTCAAGTGCGTTGATTACGGGAACACTGGAGTGTCTGGCCAATTCCAGCATATTCTCGTGCTTGAATGCCCTGTATGAGATCACGTCGAGAAATCTTGAAATCACTGAAGCAGTATCTGCTATTGTTTCGCCCCTTCCAATCTGCATATCATTAGGGTTCAGGTATATTGCATGCCCTCCAAGTTGGACCATCGCAGTTTCAAGCGATATTCTTGTTCGGGTGCTCGGTTTTTCAAATATCATTCCAAGCATCCGGTTTCTGGTCTCTTCGTGTGGCGTGTACCTGTCCCTTTTCATCCTTATTGCAAGGTCTATTATCTCAGGCATGTCGTCCTTCATGTCAAGCACGGAAATTATGTCCCTCTTCATTGTCTCACCTCAGCAGGCCAGGAATATCCCATGGATAATCGGCTACCTTGACACCAGCCGAATTGAATGCCTTTATTTTGGATTCAGCAGTACCCATTCCCTTCTCTATTATGGCACCAGCGTGGCCCATCCTTTTTCCAGGGGGTGCACTTCTTCCAGTGATGTAAGCAACAACTTTTTTCGAAACGTGCTTCTTTATGTAATCGGCTGCTCGTTCCTCGTTATTTCCACCTATTTCACCCACAAGGACAATCTTCCTGGTCTTATCGTCCTCCTCGAACATCTTCAGCACGTCGATAAATGTCATCCCGACAACGGGGTCTCCACCAAGCCCTATGACTGTGCTTTCCCCGAATCCGTTCCTCGTTATGGCTTCAACTATCTCATAGGTCAGCGTCCCACTCCGGGAAGCGACTGCGACATCACCATCCTTGAATATCTGGTTTGGCATTATGCCGATCTTACACAGGAACGGAGAGGTTATGCCAGGTCCGTTCGGGCCGAGAAGGGTAATTCCCTTTCTCCTTGCCTGATGGACAATTTCCATTGTATCGTGGAATGGCACGTGCTCCGTCAGTATGTAAACAATCTGTATTCCGTGGTCAATTGCTTCCAATGCAGCGTCCTTGACAAATGGTGCAGGAACCGAGATCATTGTTGCATCCGGAGACAGTTTCATTGCCTCTGCAACGGTGTCGTACACATCCAGGTTCTGGAACTTTGATCCACCCTTGCCTGGCGATACGCCTGCCACGACTTTTGTGCCGAACTTTATCATTTCTCCTGCATGGAATGAACCTTGGTGGCCCGTGATTCCCTGCACTATAACTCTTGTGTTCTTATCAACCAGTACTGACATTTCAATTGCCTCCTGCTATCTTTGCCACTCTCTCAATTGCTGGCAACATGGTGGAATAAGCTTCAATCCCATCATTCTTCAGTATTGTCCTTCCCTCATCCTCGTGAACTCCACTCAATCTAACAACTATGGGTTTGCTTATCTTTAGCCTGTCTTTTGCAGCCACTATTCCGTTGGCGACGGTGTCGCATTTTGTTACTCCGCCGAAAATATTAACCAGTATAGCCTTCGGGTCTGCCTTCATTACAAGCTCGAACGCGTTAACTACGATATCCACATTGTCAGTTCCACCAAGATCCAGAAAATTCCTCGGCTTCCCTTTGTGCAGGGTAAGCGCATCAAGGGTTGCCATTGTCAGGCCAGCTCCATTGGCTATTACGCCAATATTCCCATCAAGTTCTACAAACGCATACCCCTTGCCCTGAGCTTCAAGCTCCAGTGGGGTCTTTTCTGTGTCCACGATGTTAATTTCCTTGTGCCTGAACATGGAGTCACTATCCATCACTACCTTTGCATCAGCGGCAATGAGTTTTCCGGAACCTGTTATCACCAGTGGGTTTATCTCCACAAGTTCACAGTCTTCTTTCTCGAACACCCTGTACAGGTTCGAGAGAATGGCCCTGAATTGCGATCCAATGGCTGGTTCCAGTTTCAGGAAGTTAGTAGCTTCTCTGCCTATATAATCTGAGTATCCAATTAGCGGATCGATCAGTGTCTTGAATATCTTGTCCTCCGGTACTGACTCGATCTCTACTCCGCCGGATGAACTAGCGATAACCATGGGAACTCTTTCTGCCCTGTTAAGCGCGATGCTTACGTAAATTTCCTTCTTTATGTCCAGCATCTCCTCAACCAGCACCTTGCTCACTGTAAGATTTCGGATTTTCGATCCTAAGAGTTCTTTCACACCTGAGTCCAGATCAGCCTGGCTTTTGGCAAACTTAATTCCGCCAGACTTTCCCCTGCCTCCCAGAAGTATCTGGGATTTAATCACGACAGGTTTATCAAACTTCTTCACACCTGAGGCACTTTCAACAACGTAACCGTCGGGAACGGGAATACCATATTTCCTGAAAATTTCCTTTCCCATGTATTCATAGAGATTCAATAACTCACCTGTGGGGGAAATCTCACAATTCTAAATAAGTTTACTGAAAAAATCAAAAAATTTGAATGTGAAAATAAAAAAACAATAATCTGGGTGTAGGAAAAAATTCAGTAAGGAGGCATTCCGCCGCCCATACCGCCCATTCCACCCATGCCGCCCATACCGCCTGCTCCGGGTGATTCAGAACCACTGCTCTTCTTGCTGGCTATTACGTCGTCAATTCTCAGTATCATGGTTGATACCTCGACAGCGCTTTCTATTGCGTGTTTCTTGACTCTGAGCGGATCGTACACTCCAGCAGCCTTCATATCGCCTATCTTGTTGCCATTTATATCGATACCAAAGGTTGCGTGGTTCTTCTCGTGTTCCGCCTTCAGCTGTATCAGGGTGTTGATCGGATCCATCCCTGCATTCTCTGCAAGCGTCCTGGGGATGATTTCCATGGACTTGGCAAATGCCTCTATTGCAAGCTGTTCTCTGCCGCCTATGCTGTTTGCAAAACTCCTGATCTTCATGGCAAGCTCAGCCTCAATGGCACCCCCTCCGGGCAGGAATTTTCCGTCTTCCTTTGTAATACCCACGACCCTTATTGCATCGTTGAGGCTTCTCTCTATTTCAGAAACCACGTGGTCCGTTCCGCCCCTTATCAGTATATTGACTGCCTTTGGGTTTGCGCAACCAGTGACAAAAGTCATCCTGTCATCACCGATTTTCTTCTCCTCGACAGTTTCCGCAGATCCAAGCGCACTTGCTGTCAGATCGTCAAGATTCGTGACAATTTTCGCACCTGTTGCCTTAGCAAGCTTCTCCATGTCACTCTTCTTAACCCGTCTCACTGCGTATATTCCTTCCTTTGCGAGATAGTGCTGAGCTATGTCATCTATGCCTTTCTGGCAGAGCAACACATTGGCCTTGCTCTTCTTAACCTTCTCGACCATGTTCTTGAAGGTGTCCGACTCCTGTGACATGAAGTCCTGTATCTTTGAAGGGTCCGTAATCTGTATTTTTGCCTCAATCTCGGTTTTCTTTATCTCAAGGGCAGAATCCACCAGAGCGATTTTTGCGTTCTTTACAACCGATGGCATCTTTGCATGGACTTTTTCCTTGTCTATGACGAGACCGTTTATGAACTGCGTGTCAGTAACGCTTCCACCGTTCTTCTTATCAACCTTTATATTTGCAGTATCCACGGAGACCTTGCCGTTCCTTTCGGTAGCAACAGCGTTTACTGCCTTTACAACGAGATCAGCGAAGAAATCACTGGAAGTTCCAGTGTTCTTGCCGGATAGCGCAGTAATTGCAATCTGCCTGAGTGTCTTGTCGTCATCCGCGCTAATAGCGAGTTCACCAAGGTATTTCCTTGCCTCGTTTGCGGCCATCCTGTATCCGTTTGTGATAACAGTTGAATGGACACCCTGCTCCAGTAGTACTTCTGCCTGTTTGAGTAGTTCACCAGCAAGTACAACGGCGGTCGTGGTTCCGTCTCCGACGGCTGTGTCCTGCGACTTGGCGACCTCGACAATCATCTTTGCTGTGGGATGGTCAACGTCCATCTCTTTCAGGATAGTGGCTCCATCGTTTGAAATAACAATGTCACCGATGGAATCGACCAGCATCTTGTCCATTCCCTTAGGACCTAGTGTGGTTCTGATAGCGTCAGCGATTGCTTTGGCAGCCTCAATGTTTGTCTTCTGAGCATTCTTTCCCTGTTCCCTGGAAGTTCCTTCCTTAAGAACAAATATTGGCATTTGACCTGATAACATGTACTTTGTTCACCTCAACCTGTCAGATAAATATGTTCTTCAATATAAACATTTTTATTTCATCGAACATCGGTTTAATATATCTACACCGATATTTTTAGTAAATATGAGGATGCTTTGCCAATACAGGATTATGACTCGGAGACTGTCTGGTGACCAGGATCATGCAAAACATTGCGTGAGTTGAAATAACCACCTTTTTGCTGTATGCTATTAATATATTTGCTTTGGTGCAAGGTTTGCACCTTAGGTAAAGTTATAATCGAAATTGGTATTACTTAAGTGGTGATATCATGGCAGTATATTTAGGACAGAAAGCACCAGATTTTACAGCTAATACAACAAAGGGGCCAGTGAGCCTGTCGGATTACAAGGGAAAGTGGGTTCTCCTCTTCTCTCATCCTGCAGACTTTACGCCAGTTTGCACAACGGAATTCATGGAATTTTCGGAAAGATATGAGGACTTCAAAAAACTGGGGGTCGAACTCCTGGGACTTAGTGTTGACAGCATATACAGCCATATAGCGTGGCTCAGGGACATAAAGGAGCATTATGGCATTGAGGTACCTTTCCCACTCATTGCCGACATAGACAAGGAAGTTGCAAGGGCCTACAATATGATAGATGAGAAATCCGGAACAACTGTAAGGGGAGTTTTCATAATTGACCCGGACCAGAAAGTCAGGTGGATGATCTATTACCCCGCTGAGGTTGGAAGGAATATCTCTGAGATTCTGCGTGTTGTTAAGGCATTCCAGTTTAACTGGAAAAACAAGCTTGCTACGCCTGTTAACTGGGAGCCGGGCCAGCCCGGAATAGCCGGTGCGCCTTCTACGCTTGATGATAGCTTCAAGCGTGACAAGGACGGATCAGAGAGATGGTATCTCAAGAGAGTCAACGCATAGGTAGATTCTCTTGACAGAATGCGTGATGTACAACATCAGTCTGGATGGGTTCCACCCATCAACAATTTGTGTTGAGCTTTCAAACCTCCAGCCCTCGCTGATGGAAGCTTCCGAACTCCTTTTGAGCCAGTATCCTGAGGAAACAGTTACAGATTTTATTGAAAAATTTGCCAGGACCTCCGAGATAATGCCGGATGACAAGACCGTTGGCTTCGTGATAGTGAACAGGAAGAGCAATGTAATATCAATTTCAGCTACAAGAATACCTGAATATACCAGAAAGGCAATAACGGAGATATTGAACGGATACAAGAACTCCGGGATAAACGTTGAAATAGACATTGAGTGATAGTTCTGGCCTACCTGATTAATTCCCGTCTTCTCCAAACCTGAGGAGTGTTGGAATTCACGCTCACAAATGTTAAATAAGCGACGGATATACTATTTTTAATGTTTGACTCACCAATAGACTGGCTTATCATAGTTGTCGTGATCCTTGTTTTGTTTGGGAGCACAAAAAAAATACCAGACCTGGCCAGGAATATAGGAAAAGCCTCCGGAGAATTCAAGAGAGGACAGATGGAGATCGAGAAGGAAATAAAGAATGCTATGAACGCACCTGCTGCTGCTCCAACAGCTTCGACTGGGGTTGACTATTTCCAGGTGGCTAAGTCTCTCGGTATAGATACACAGAACAAGAACGAAAAGCAGGTAAAAGACGAAATAGCAGATAAGCTTAAAAGTGGACAATGAGCGATGAGACCTTCATTTCCAACAGTTTAAAGCACATAGAGGAACTCAGGACAAGGCTTATTCGCATTCTTATCCCCTTTGGAATTTTCTTTGTGTTTTTTGTTGGACTGCGCATTGATTCCTTGCAGTTATTTGGCAACACCATACCGTTTGTTACAATCGATCCATACCATAACATAGGAGCCCAGTTCACACAGATGCTGGAAGTACATGTCTTGCCTGCCTCCACCCAGCTTATAATCGTAAAGCCGACTGATGCGGTAGTTGCGGATTTCTATGTCTGCATGTTTCTCTCGCTCATATTCACCATGCCCATCCTTGTATACGAGGTTGCAGCCTTCATTGGACCGGCTCTCAAGTCAAGTGAGAAAGCGCTCATCCGTGTTACGCTAATCCCAGCAACACTTCTCTTTATAGCCGGCGCTGTGGTGGGAATCTGGTTCATCGCACCGGTGCTCTTCAGAATTTTTTTCCTGTTTGACGTTGGCCTGGGAGCTCAGCCTACCACAAGCATTCTGAATTTCATCTCATTCCTTCTGATTTACGTGGCAGCATTCGGAATTTCCTTTGAGATTCCCGTTTTCATGGTGGGTCTGACAAGAATAGGAGTTGTCAAGTACGAAGTCTGGAAAAAGAACTGGAGATACGCAATCATAGGATCGCTGATTTTTGGCATGATCTTCTCTCCCGGAGTGACCGGTTTCACCATGGTTGTAATAGCAATTCCAATGATCATACTGTACTTTGGCGGAATGTACTTTGCCAGGAGGACTGAAAGAAAGAATTTTGTGGACCAGTCAGAGGGTGTCTCTGAAGGCCTCTAATTCCTTGAGTCTTATTTTCTCAAGATCGTAGAAATCGAGGAAGAGGCGATCCATGTTTGTCCCCTGGGAAAATTTCATGTTTTCTCTCTTGTAGTATGACAGGATGCCAAGGTTCATTCTTCTAATATATTCAACGCCGGAATTCAGCCAGTTTTCTTCTTCAATGATGCCCGCAAGCATTCCAATACCCAAGGCCGTTTCCGCATCAAAGATCTCACCCGTCATCAGCCTGTTGTAAACACCTCTGCCGTAGTTTTCCTGCACAGTGGAAACAACGCCCGTCATGGAAGGCAACCCGTAGTTTATGTCCGGAATCCCAAATTTGCTCCTTCCTGTTGCCAGAATCATGTCACATGAAAGCGCAATCTCTAGACCCATCCCGAGGGCATAGCCGTTTACAACCGAGAAAACAGGCAGATCCATGGAAGATATCATTCTTGATATGGTAAACCCCATATCATATACATTCCTGACATGATCGCGCTCGCGTATTCTCCTGCATGATCCATCATAGCCGTATGAAAAGGCTACATTCCCCGCACCGGCGATCACGATTGAATCTACCTCATCTCCTACGGAGGAGAGAGCACCTATAATGGCCTGCAGGGATTCAACGTCCAGTATATTCTTCGGCGTGTTGGAAAGGGTCAAAACCATGGTTTTGCCCATGTGGTCAAGAAAAACCTTCCCCTTTCCGGTAATATCAGTGGGCATGATCAGTACATTGTCAGGTTGTATTTTTTATCAGCGATTTCATAGTCAGATCTGTTCTTGATGCCGAGAAGTTCAGTGATTTTTGTCATCTCAGCCTTGTGATCCTCGTATAATTCCCTTCCAAGAACCAGCCTCGCCTTGCTGTCATCGAACATTACCTGTTCTCCATATCTTCTTAGGCAATGGATGCATTCAGCGGCTGATTCTTCGTCCTTAGCGTGTTCAAAGCATTTCATGAATGAAGAACTCACCTGTCATCACTCCTCTTCGAGTTAAACGCAGGCAGGTGTATGTTGTACCGGTCAATGAAATAGTACAGATAGTATACAATTGTGTTGACAAAGTCGTCCCAGTTGCCGACGAACCTGAAGTACCCCGATACTTTAACAGAATTCAGGTCCTTTCGGAAATCCTCAAGGCTCTCCTTTCCGGAAAGGACAGATTCAAGTCCCTCAAGCATTCTGATATATGCATCAAAATTCCTGGTTGGATCTACCTTGCTTTCTGCCTTGAGCCTGAATATTCTCTTCCTTATCCGCGACTGGGTGTCTCTGAGGTCTCCCATGGCCAGAGCACTCATTATTATCCCATAGTCAGTTTCGCCATTCACCTTAAATCCCCCCCATTGTTGCAAAGAGTCCGGGAGCGATGCCATTCAGTGTCGGAAGCAGGTAAAAGAAGAAGAACAGAGCGACCATTATTACGGCGGACGCTATGACCGGAGCCTTGGAGTATGCAGTCAGGTTGAAATGATCCTCTCCGGTGGGTTCTTTCCAGAACATGAACATTATTACCCGGAAATAATAGAATACTGAAATAGCGCTGTTAAGTATTGCTATCACTGCAAGCCACCAGAGGTTACCCTCTATCAGCGAGAGGAAAAGATAATACTTTGCCGTGAATCCGCCGGTGAACGGTATACCGGCAAGTCCCATCAGGAGTATTGCGAAGCTCAGTGCTGTAATGGGAGACTTCCTTGCAAGTCCGGATACATCACTAACAGACACACTTTCCCGGTTGACAAGATTCATGGCCAGGAACGATCCCCCCTTCATGAAAATGTAAACAAGGGAATAGAACATCCCGGCCGCAATTGCCACGTAGGCAACGTTTCCTATGCCCGTATAACCGACAAGTGCTATGACAAGAATCAGATAGCCTGCCTGGGCGACGCTTGAGTAGGCAAGGAGACGCTTTAGATTATTCTGTGAGAGTGCTGCCAGGTTGGCGTATGTCATGGAGAACACTGAAAGGATAACAAAGAGTAGGAAGATGTCATGGTAATCGCCTGCAAATCCAACAAGGAATATCTTGATCAGTATCATAAACGCAAGGATTTTTGTTCCGGTTGACAGGAATGCCGATACACTGTTCTCGGTACCATCGTATGCATCAATTGCCCACTGGTGCATGGGAAAAATGGCCAGCTTGAATCCGAAACCGATAAGAAGGAAGATCAGGGCAATGAGCATAGCCGGTGAAGATGATATGACTTCACTTGTAAGGCTGAATGTCCCGGTAGCTGTGTAGAAAAATGAGAGTCCAAAAACTGTGAACGCGGTTCCTATGGTTCCGGTGAAGAAATACTTGGCGGATGCCTCCAGATGTCTCTTCTGTTTTCCGTACCCAGCAAGCACATAGGTACCCAGGCTTACTGCCTCAAAGGCTACGAATATTATTATCAGATCATAACTGAAAGCCGATACGAGCATACCTATCAGCACAAACAGAAGCGTGGCGTAGAAAATCTCAGGCTTGGACTTCAGCCCCCTGATCGCCGGGAAAATTATGTAAAGTACTGAAATTATGAGTATAACTGCAAAGAACATGGTGAATCTGTTGAAAAGTAGAGCATTGTTCCCCACAACGACTTCATCATATGGGTCTAGCAGTATCATTACCATTGAGATCAGGACAGCTGCGAACGTGATCCCGGCAAAAACCTTCCCGTTTAAGTTCCTTATTCCAAGCGCCAGCATTACGAATGCCACGATGCCAAGGAAAATAAGCGGATAATAGTAGAGCGATGCCTGTGATGCTGCATGCAGCGTATATGAGATGCTTGAAAATATGTTCATATAATTCCTCCAACGTAAGCGCTAATTATTCCAAATATCAGGTTTGGATAGATCCCAAGGACAAATATTACGAGAGTAACTGACGCGAGTATGGCAATTTCACTTCGCGAAGCATCCTTGATTTTTCCCAGGTTCTCATTGTAAGCGCCATAAAGGGATCTCTGGGCAGTCCAGATGTGATAAGACGCTGTTATAATCATCGCAAGTATAACAAAGAATATCAGCCATCCCACTGTCTGGAACATTCCCACGACGATGGAAAATTCACCGATGAAACCCGCGAGCCCGGGCAATCCCAGTGATGCCAGGAAACCGGCAAGAAGGAACGACGAAAGCCAAGGCATTTCCCTGTGGACCCCTCCCATCTGGTAGATGTTCTCCTTGCCTGTATTTTCTGTCATGAAATACAGCACTGAGAAGATGAGAGCCATTATTATGCCGTGTGCCACAATCTGGAAGATGCCACCGGAAAGCTCGATGCTCCTTATGGAAAGGGTGCTGTCAAGTATTCCTGCTGCGAATGAGATGGTAACGAACCCCATGGCGGACGCGCTCGCATATGCCATCATCCTCTTCATGTTCATCTGGAACATCGCGGTGAAAGCGAAATAAAGCAGGCTGATAATTCCAAGGGCGATCAGTGTCCATAGCACCGTGCTGTTAATTGTGGAATATATTGGCAGAAGTATCCCGAAGAGACCGTAGCCGCCCATGAGGGAGAGACCTCCCGCAAGCATAACAGTTGCAGGGTATGGAGCGGTTGTGTAGGAATCGGGCAGCCATGAATGAAGCGGAAATGATGGCAACTTGACAAGAAATCCCAAGAGGAAACCAAAGAGCATGAAATCTTTCCAGAAGAGGGGAAGGTAACTGGAATTGTTTATGAAGGCTGAATTTAGAAGGGTGCTCATCTGCAGGGTGAATATACCCGAATAGCTGTAGTAATAGCTGAACAATGTAAGGATGGATAGGAGGATGAACACAGACCCTATGTGAGTATACACAAAGAACTTAAGGGAAACTGTATCCTTCCTTTCACCGCCAAATCGGCCAATTATAAAGTACATTGGCACCAGTACAATTTCCCAGAATATGTAGAAGAAGAGGAAATCTCTGGAAAGGAGAATACCAAACAGCCCGGTTTCAGTCAGCAGCATGAGTCCGTAAAAAGATGCTGTGTATTCCTTCCTGTTTGCTATGAGCAGGGCAATCACTGATATTACCGCCGAAAGAATAAGGAGCGAAACGGTAAGCCCATCGACTCCTATTGAGAAATAGATGCCAATTCCGGATGCGAAGGCGTATGTGCTTTCAGAAGTGAAGCCACCTGCACCCGTTCCGGAAAAATTGAGAAACGCATAAACCACGGTAAGTATGAGTATCAGAGCTGCTGAACTCTTTGCAAAAACTCCGGCCCGTGCGCCCATGAAAAAAGTGGCGAATGATAGAAGAATCAGCACGATAAAAATTGCAAGCATGAACATCAGAAAGCGCCCCCTATTATGAGAACAATGAATACCAGCGTCATTCCCAGTACTATCACAAGAAAATAGTTCTCAACAAGTCCGGTCTGCATTTTTCTCAGGAAGCTTCCGAAGCTGAGGGACTTATTCCCAAACTTCTCTATTCCGGCGTTGTATGAATACTCGACATCTGCTATGGAACCTGAGACCGGAATGATGGTGCGTTCAGCAATGATCCTTGTGAATAGGTAATCAAGGTAAAATTTCTCCTTTGCAACCCTGTAGAACCAGCTTTTCGATGCATCCATGTGCTTCCACCTCTCCGTTCCATAGATAACATAAGTTATCAGAATGCCGAAAAGCGCAAGTATCAGAGGAATGTACTGTATGATTCCCGGTGCACTGTATATGATGACACTGCTAGGGTCTATTCCCCTGTATACCTGGTAGATGAAGTTGTAGAATCCACCCTGAAACAGACCGAGTACCAGGGATAAAGCGGCAAGAAAGAACAGAGGGATCAGGGCAATCAGTGGAGCGTCTTTCGCATGCTCAGCCAGATGCGACCTCGGCTTTCCAAGAGCCACCAGGAAGAACATTCTGAATGTATAGATCGCAGTGAGAAAGGCGCCAATGGTCAGGAATATCCAAGGAAGCAGGTATATGATGCTGCCGTTGGACAGGGAGAAGTATTCCCACGCGCCGGCTATTATTGCATCCTTTGAAAAGAATGCCGCAGTGGGAGGCAGTGCAGCGAGTGTGATAACTCCAATGAACATTAACGATACAGTAACCGGCATCTTGCGCCATAGACCTCCCATCTCCTTAACGTTCCTGAGATCCATGAGTGCTATCATTATGGCACCTGCAGACATGAAAAGAAGAGCCTTGAACATGGCATGCACGATTAGATGATACATCCCAAGCGATACTCCAATGGATCCTATTATCCCAGACAACCCTATGGCAGCCAGCATGTAACCGAGCTGACTGATAGTGGAATAGGCCAGTATCCTCTTTATGTCGTTCATCAATATGCCGAGGATTCCAGCAAACAGTGCAGTAAATGCGCCAAGAACCGCCACAGTGATCAGAGAATATGAAGGAGCTACCTCATAAAGAGGGAAAACACGCGCAACCAGGTATATTCCAGCAGTTACCATAGTAGCTGCATGTATCAAAGCGGATACTGTCGCAGGGCCTTCCATTGCATCAGGTATCCAGACATGCAGTGGGAACTGGGATGATTTACCTGCCACTCCTCCAAGAAATAGAAGGGTTATGATGCCAAGATTGGTCGATCCTACAACCGAGACAAACCTGGCCGAGTTGGAAGATATCAGATTAATAATTGTTGGTATGCTCAGGGGGCTCTGCCCTGGGGAAAGCAATGAGGATCCAGAGAGCGAGGTGTACAGAACTGCCATTCCTATGAGAAATAGGAGATCACCCACCCGTGTCACAATGAATGCTTTCTTTGCTGCAGATGCTGCATTTGGTTTGAAAAACCAGAAGCCGATGAGCAGGTAGGAACAGAGCCCTACCAGTTCCCAGAATAGAAAGAAGAAAACTAGGTTAGACGACTCCACAAGTCCGAGCATGCCGGCGGTGAAGAGGGAGGTTTCCGCGAAATAAACATGCCTGTTGGGATCATCCTTCATGTAATATATGGAAAACAGCTGAATCATCAGGGATACAAATGATACCATCAGTAGCATTATCAGCGTGAGGTTATCCACGTAGATTCCGAAATTTATATTGGAAAACCAGTGGAAACTCTCATAGATTATGCCGTTCTTCTCGACGTAAAAATATGTCAGGACTGAAAAGACCAGGGAAAGTCCAATCAATGATGATGCTATGACGCCAGCCAGGTTCCTTCTGTACTTTCCTATGAAAAGCGCAAGGGGGAACGATATTAATGGAAGAATAAATATTAGCCATGCAAATATGTACATTTTTACCACCTGATCTCCCGGAGGAGGGAAAGCGAGACTTTGCCATACTTCCTGTATATTGCGGTCAGCAGGCTGATGCCGATAACGGATTCAGCAGCCGCGATGGCTATTACGAACAGGGCGAGGATTAGGGGGTCAACCGATGAAAAATTAATAGCAACTGCAACGAGATTTAGCATTGCGGCGTTGATCAGTATCTCTATGGAAATGAGCATCTTGATCCCTATATTTGAAGTCATTATGCCGTAAAGACCAATTGCGAAAAGGATCATTGAGATCGAAGTTACGATGAATAGATCCATCAGTCATTCCTCCCCGCAATATAGAGAACTCCTATTATACTGCCTACAAGAATCATGGAGATCAGTTCAAAGGGCAACAGATATGAATTGAACAGGCCTGTGCTTATCTGGGAAATAACCTGAGACTGTGTGGTGAATACATATTTTGAGCCAGTTATCTGGACAACTTCATATAGAAAAACGATTATAAATATCAGGGTAACTGAAAATGCTGCCTTTTTATTCAACCTCTTTACCTCCAGTGAGCATAAGCGTGAATACAAGCAGAGTTACAACGGCACCAACAAACACAAGAAGTTCTATTGCCCCAACGAGACTCGCACCGAGAAAGATGAAGGAAGCCGCTATGGTAAAAAGGAACATCATCAGCCAGACAGCGGAATGAACTATTTTCTTTGAATTAACTGCAAGGGCCGCAAAGACTATCATTATGATCCCGAATATCACAATGATTATGGTATCTATCATTTTATGACCTCATTTTCCTTAAGTGCAAGCTCCTCGGGAGAATATGTGAAGCTGTTTCTTGTCCTGGCTGTCTCGAATTCCTTGTCCAGGTATATTGCCTCCGTCGGGCATATTTCCTGGCAATTTCTGCAGACAGTGCAAGTTCCGAAATTAACGTCCGGGTAAATCTTTCTCTTGTTCCTCGGGTTTTCCCGATCAACCTTCTGCATATTTATGCTATGATTTGGGCATACTTGTTCACACAGCGTGCATCCAACGCAGTCGTCCAGCTTCAGGAATATTCTGAACCTGAAACGGTCAGGCAGATCTGGCTTCTGTTCAGGATACTGGACAGTAACAGGTTTCTTGAACATGTATTTTGAAACAGTCAGCATTCCGCTTATCAATCCCACCACGGGAATTCTTTTCTTTGGTTCTTTTACCTCAATCACAGCCCCCACCCCAGAGTAATGATCCCTGCCAGGATCAGGTTGATCATGGCAATGGGAATCAGGTATTTCCAGCCGAAGTTGATGAATTTATCAATTCTGATCCTCGGCATCGATAGCCAAACAGTAAACGATATTAGAACAAGTATTGCTGCCTTGATGATGAGCCAGATGAAACCCAGGCTGGATTCAAGGGGACCACTTGGCCCTCCAAGATAAAGGATAGACACTATGAGTGATCCAAGGAAGATGCTACCAAACATTCCCATGTAGAACATACCGAACCTCATTCCGGAATATTCGGTGCTGTGGCCTGAAACAAGTTCACTGTCACTCTCTCCGAGATCAAATGGTGTATATGAAGCCCTAGCTACCATGGATATGAAGAATACAAAGAGGCCGATTGGTTCCAGTATGCCATATGGAAGGAATTCACTGGATAGTATTGATTCCAGACTCAATGAACTTGGAGTTCTTGCAGACGCCATCATTACGATTGCCAGGACAGATAGCATCATGGGTATCTCGAATGAAACGTCCTTGGCAACCGCCCGGAGCGCACCAAGAAGTGCATACTTGTTTGCTGAACTTATACCTGCCAGTACTTCGCCAATAGGCATAATTGCAATAATACCGAACAGCAGGATGATAGTGACCTCAGAATGGGTAACTGTAAATGAGCCAAGATAGAAGAAATCACCATATGGAAGTATGGTAAAGGCAAGAACCAGTGAAACAAACACCATAGCCGGAGCCAGTTTATATGGAAGATCATCCCTGTTCCTTGGAAGGATATTTTCCTTTCCGACCAGTTTCAGGGCGTCAGCGATGAGTTGAAGCAAACCAAATTTCCCTACCCTGTTTGGTCCTATTCGCTGCTGGACCCTGGCCATGTATTTCCTGAATACGTAGATCATTACAATAAGGCTGATCGTTACGAATATTACCAGAAACAGGCTCTCGAATATGTAAGCCAGTATATAAGATACAAGATGGCCCAATGGCGAGAATAATTCTTGAAGTCTCAATAATATATTCATCTGTCTATCTCCCCAAATACAAGGTCCAGTGTGCCGGATATTGCTATCATGTCAGCTATCATTACATCCTTGGCCAGTTCAGGCAAAACCGAAAGGTTCTTCAGTGTTGGACTCCTGACCCGTACCCTGTATGGCTTGACCCCCCCGTCACCAACGATGTAAACTCCGAACTCTCCCTTTGACGACTCCGTCCTCGCATAAACATCCCCTTCCCCGCGCATCCTTATCATTAGGGATTTTTTGGCCTTGGGGTTGAAGTATGGGCCCTCCGGAATCTTCTTTACGGCCTGTTCCACAATTTTAAGCGACTGCCTCATTTCTTCAAACCTTACCAGAACCCTGGCGAGGTTGTCCCCCTTATAAGAAACGGGAATGTCAAAATTCACCTGATTGTACACGAGGTATGGTTCTGCTTTCCTGACATCGTATTCTACACCTGATGCCCTGAGCATTGGCCCGGTTACGCCATAACTTATGGCTGTTTCCTTGTCAAGAATTCCTATTCCCTTAGTTCTGGACAGGAAAATATCATTCTTCATGAACATATTGAAAATATCCTTGAGCCTCTTTGGAAATTCCCTAACGAAATCCTCAATTTCGGAAATAGCCTTTTCAGTAATATCCTGATAAACGCCACCCACGCACATATAATTGACTTCCTGTCTTGATCCGGATACTTCCGTGAAAATTGTAAGAAGTTTCTCTCTTTCAATGAAACAGTGGAAAAAGGGTGTAAGCATGCCAAGATCCAGTCCATAGGCACCTGCCCATACGAGGTGGGCAGCAATCCTGCTCAGTTCAGCCATTATGACCCGAATCCACTTTACCCTTTCAGATATGCTTATGTCAAGAAGTTTCTCGGCAGCCTCGAGATAACCGACCTCCATGTTCATGGCTCCAACATAATCCATCCTGTCAAAATAGATCAGGTTATCGTTGAAGTATGTCATTTCACATATCTTCTCAGCGTTTCTGTGCAGATAACCAATGACTGGCTCAATTTCCTTAACTATTTCCCCATCCAGCTTTGCTTTCAGCCGGAGAACGCCATGCATTGAAGGATGTTGCGGACCAAAATTCAATTCGACCCACTCTGACGAGGACATTACCATCCACCCCTCTCATCGAATGTGGCGTAATCATTGCCCTCTTCGTCCATGTTAATGTACTGCGTTTTCTTCATATCATAATTCTTTCTCAGGGGATGCCCCACCCAACTTTCCGGAAGGAACAGACGCTTGAGATTTGGATGGCCTTCGAAAATAATTCCGAGCATATCGTATTGCTCCCTCTCGTCCCAGTCAGCGCTTTTCCAGATACCTGTTACACTGGGAATCTTGTAATCCCTTGTCTCTACTTTAACGACCACGTACTCGTTGGTATTCATTGAATGAAGATGATACACGACTTCCATGAAATCCTTCCGATCGACCCCCGTAACAAGGGAAAGGTGATCAAATCCATGATTCCTAAGGTCCTTCATGAGATCAAGAAAGTTTTCCTTGGTAACCTTAATGATTTTTCTTCCGTCCTTTCCCACAGACTCTCCCATAACCTGAACCGTATAATTCACCTCTCAGTCTCTCCCCTTATTTTCTTCTGGAGGGTTATGATGCCATAGGTAAGGGCTTCAGGTGTTGGGGGACAACCTGGTACATACACATCCACCGGCACGACCCTGTCGACACCCAGCACAACAGAATAACCTTCTACGTAGGGTCCGCCCTGAACAACACAAGCTCCCATGGCTATAACGTACTTAGGGTAGGGCATCTCATCATAGATTCTTCTCACCCTTGGGGCCATTTTTTTTGTAACTGTCCCGGCAACGATCATAAGATCCGATTGCCTGGGAGAATTCCTGAATATCTCGCTTCCGAACCTGGATATATCGAGATTCGATGCCTGGGTGGCCATCATTTCTATGGCACAGCATGCCAAGCCGAAAGTAAGAGGCCAGAGAGAGTTGCTCCTTCCCCATTCCATCGCCTCCTCCAGTTTTGTGGTTATGACGCCGCCATCTCCAGTTTTCACTTTAACCACTCCATATAACCTTCCTTGAATGCATAATACACGGCGAAAAGAGGCATAGCAAGAAATACAAGTGTCTCCAGGAATGGAATAACACCGAGATTCTTGAAATCAAATGCCCATGGAAGCAGAAGAACCATATCCACATCAAAAACAACGAATAATAGCACTATTATGTAATACTGGATGTTAACGAACTTGCCGATATCTCCCTTTGAAACTTCACCGGTCTCGTACGTTTCAAGATAAGTTGTATCCCTTACCGGTGGGCTGTTGACATTTACCATATTGGAGATAATGTCCTTTACCTTGAAACTGACGTGCTTTCCACTGCCAAACCTGTTCTGGCTTAGTGAAGGGAGGATAGCGAATAGACCTCCAAGTGCAATTATGAGTAGAATCAGGATTATGAGCAGAGGAATATACCCATACAGCATGGGTCAAGTATCGTTATACGATATAAGTATATTTCCTCGAATATTTCGCTCTTTTCAGGCACTGCATGAGATCGTATGACATGTATAAGGTAATCACTTTTGAATCTTCAGATTCCTGACTTTCTAAATTGTAATCCCTTCTAATTGAGAATTGTTCTAGAGTGGTCATTTTGTATTATGGTATTCAAATCCCGTCATTCTGTTGCGGAAGATGAGATGTAATCACCATCACCAGTCTAAACCTTGGACAGTGACCTGTAGACCTTCATTGCCTGGGCTGGATCAAATGGTCTTCCCGTCTCTTTTTTGACCCGGGCTATTATATTTCTCTCATTGGTTTCACTTTCTGAAGATACGATCAGTCTCATTATGATTTCCTTCAGTTCATCTTCGCCAAGCTGTGATAACTCTTTCTCTCTGGAGACAGCATCCGGGTCCAGCCCACCTGAAAGCATTAAATCAGCGGCTTTTTCTAGCACCTCCCTTATCCAGTTCCTTTCTCCTGCAATAGTGAAGAGTCTTGTAAGTTCGGGCTGTTCTATTTTTCTGCCATACTTCTTTTCCAGTTCAGGCAATGTCTGCATAATAAACCTGGCAACGATCTTTGGGTGTCTGTATAGCGAGCTCAGCTCCTCGAACTGCACCTTCCTGAAAGTCGAAACTATAACGGAAGCGTCCTGTGCTGATAATCCGTAATCTCTTGATATCATTGAAATTGTCTCCTCCATTGGCAATGGGACGTCATTCCTCATTGTGCGTATTGTTTCATCGCTAATTTTTAAGATCGGGACATCGGTTTCCGGATACATTCTCTCTCTTCCAGGCATTGGTCTTAGGAAGAAAGTAGAACCATCATCAGCTGCAAATCTGGTTTCAGTGAGGTCCATCTGGAGTAACTTTGCCATTCTTGAAAATATTTCAATGAATAGCACTTCTGAGATTGAAATTGGGCAGGCAATAAGCAGGACAGCATCCTCCTTTGCCTTCTTCATTTTTAACCAAAGCCTATCAACCTCTTCCTGCGTTATGCCGTAACCAGGCAATTCATCCGAATGAAACAGACCCTTGACACCATATCTTCGTACAAGATCAGCAAGCTCCTTCCCCATCCTGTATTTACCGTTTTTCAAAAGCCCTCCCATTCCCCTGAGAGTGGTTGAGTATATTCTATTGCCAGCCCTTATGTTGGAAAGCAGAATTTTTGATCCCGTATCACTGAACATATCTGTTACATCAAGAACTTTCGGTTTATCCCTGTAGAAGCCTATGTACTGCGATGATCTTTCAGATATATCAAGAAGTGACTCCTGCCTGGAAAGTTCGTAGGAAATCACTTCAGGTATGAGAGAGAGTTTCTGTACACCCTTTATCTCCACCCGACCGTATCCGAAAGAGACGTTCACATCCTGCCTGATTGCATCAACTGTCATTCTTGAGAAACCACTTGCCTGTACGAAATACCCAATTGCCTTTGCGGTCTCGACCGCGTGTTCCTCGTCTATGATGTCAGGCTCAGTCGCAATTTCAATGAGCGGTATGCCGAGACGATCTAGAGAGTATACGCTCTTTCCATTCCCATTTTCCAGAAGTCTTGCTGAATCTTCCTCCAGGGATACACTTGATATTCGCACCTTTCCTCTTGAAGTTGCAACCCATCCATTCATTGCAATTATGGCGGTACGCTGAAAACCGGATGTGTTTGATCCGTCCACGACAACCTTCCTCATGAAGAATATGTTGTTCAGCACCTTGCAGTTAAGTGCGAGTGATGCTATCAATGCAGCTTTCAGTGCTTTCCCGTCAACTTCGTGCGGAGGCTCCTCATCATATTCCACAAGGCAGGAGTTTTCACTGGCAACGTACTCGGAAAGAAGGTTCCTTTCCATTTCATATTTCGCAGCCCTGTCCATGGAACCCATTTCGCTCGCCGTTGCGATCATCCTCCTTTCAAACCTGAATAGCTCATTTGAAGCAGTTTCAGTTGGGCACCTGCAGAAAAGTTTGCCGTCGGATACCTGGAAATGTATTTCCAGCCCAATTTTTATACGGGATCTCAGACCCTTGTCCTTCCCTTCCAACATTAATCAGCTCCGCCGAATACCAGGGCCTCTTCTCTCTCTATGATCTCTCCCCTCAGGTTCTCCCTCATCATTTCTTCAAACTTTTCTTCCTCATAATTGCCGAGGACATACATTGCCTTCACAAGTGCTACTTCAGGTAGCATGTTACGCAACGGTAAGACGCCTGCCCTGATTAGCTCGCGCCCCGTGGAATAGACATTGAGGTTTACTGAACCATAAAGGCACTGAGAGGTCATCAGAATCTTCTTTCCTTCTTTCATCGCTTGGCTTATTGATGGTATAAGGCTGTGTGAAACATGCCCAAGCCCAGTTCCCATAATTATTACTGCCTTTTTCCTGGCAACCATTCTCTCAAAATCCTCTACGGATAGGGAGGGATAGAAATAGATCATGGAAACCGATGGATCGAGCTTTGGTTTTACCTCATTCTTTACTCCCGTCTTTCGATAGGGGTGTGTTAACCTTACGGAACCCTGTGAATAAATTCCAACCTCACTTTCACCGATACTTCTGAACGCATCACGGCGGCTGGTATGCATCTTTCTCGACCTCACTGCGCGATGCATCGATATGGATTCATCGGAAAGGTTCCCGTGCATAGCAATACCAACCTCACCGAAATCGGTCGTAGCCATGTGGATAGCCCCTTCCGCGTTCATGAAGGCATCACTGCTTGGCCTGTCGGAACTTCTCTGTGATCCAACAAAAACTATGGGTCCCGTCTGATCTAAAAACATGAAGCTGATTGCAGATGCTGAATAGCTCATTGTATCTGTGCCGTGAAAAACGACACAACCGTCACTCCTGTTGAGACTATCCCTGATTTTCCCCGCCATGTATATCCATTTCTCCGGAGTGATATTCTCGCTGAGTATGTTGTCTATTGTTTCTGGTGTGACCTCGACATCCTTCACCCTATCTGAAATGAAACCTATATCCTCAGAAGGGCTGACTGCCCCGGTCTTATAGTCAACTTTGCTGGCTATGGTCCCTCCGGTTGCAAGAAGGGAAACATGCTTCTTTCCTGCGTTTTCGATTCTGTCCTTGGCCGGTTTAAGAAGGGCAGTGGATTCCACGTGTTCAGTGCCCTTACTCATTATCTTCACAAGCTTGATCTGGTCTTTCTGCAGAGCTAAGTTGTAGCCATTTGAGAGCTTTACCGTGACTATGTCACCGTCAGAATGAATGAAAATCCCCTCATATTCAGTCCCCGAGTATGAGAACATGATAGTAGATCCGAAAACAACATCAGCCCAGTCGACCATTAGATCAGTCCCATGCTGCCTAATGCGTAATCAATTTATAAATTTGTCACGGTTCTGAAACAATAGAGAATAATGTACATTTTTTCGGATATCTGCCCATGTTCATTATCAATCAAATGCACCCGGCAAAAGGAAAGGGGCATTGAGGATTATAATCCCGCCGGAAATATTGCGATCACTTTGCTGTAAGCCTGGAAGATCAATTTTTCTGACATCCTCTCCTCCCTGAAGGATTGAGGTTCCTGCTTCATAGACGGTGCCTCCATCACGCAGTCCAGAGGTCTTATTCCATCTCACGCCACTTTTATGTGGTTTATCAGGCGTTAATTCCCAACTGCCCGTGGGTACAGAATCTGCCGTACCGCCTAAATTAATAAACATTTCACAATTCATCTCCTCCGTGAATATCGGAGCTTTCTTGCTCAATCATTTGTAAGCATGATTTTGCACGGCTTCAGAACAGTTTCTTCTGATCTGGAAATCCGGCGGGAGCAATACCCAGTGTTTTTCCCAGTTCAATTGCATTCTTCGGGGCAAATCCCTCATGATGATTGTTAAAATATACGAATATGTCATCAGGTGAGGATATATGTGGCTTTATAGCCGCCGCTATCCCAGAAATCTCCTCCGAACCATATAAGTAGCGATATTTAGACATCTTGTCATCAACTTCGTTCCATTGTTCAGCATTCCTGCCATGGAGCCTTATGTAGTTTGTACCCGTATAAAGCGCGTTAAGATGAATCAGCGGTGTATCAACGAGAGCCAACCCTACCTTGAATTTTCCCAGAGACTCTCTCGCTGCTGCCTGTGATATGTCAGGGTTACGGGTTTCAACAAAATACCTGTACCTGGTTGTATCGAGATAGGAGATCATCTCCATGAAATTATCCCACTGTTTGCCGGAAAGCCATGGAGGCATCTGGATAAGGCATGCCCCTAATTTTCCAGATTTGTCAATCTCCTCGAGTATCAGCTTTTCAAAATCGAGGCATCTGCTGATGGTTGCAGGAAGGTCCCTGAAAAAGAGATCGTGGGTTATGCTGCCGGACATCTTTATTGAGAACTTGAAATCCACACGATCGCCTACCTTTGTGCACCAGGATCTTGCAATGTCCCTGTCCGGTTCGCCATAGAAAGTACTGTTTACCTCCACGGAATTGAACCTCTGGGCATAATATTTCAATTGATCCCGGACAAATGATGGATAAAAAGCGCCAGACCATTCCTTGTAACTCCACCCGGAGCAGCCCAGCCAAATCATATTTTCACTGATTTCTCAATATCTCCCTCGAGATTATTACCCTTTGTATCTGGTTCGTACCCTCGTATATCTGTGTTATCTTGGCATCCCGCATATGCCTTTCTGCATCAAAATCCGTTGTATACCCGTATCCACCGAAAAGCTGAAGGCAGTCGGTGGTCACGCTCATTGCCATGTCAGAAGCGAAAAGCTTAGCCATGGAGGAAAGCCTCACGGAATCACCGTGCTTCTCCCAAGCCTCAGTCGCAGCATAAATCAGTTGCCTTGATGCCTCTATCTTTGTGGCCATGTCTGCGATCATAAACTCTATTCCCTGAAAGCTCGAAATGGTTCGCCCAAACTGCTTTCTTTCCTTTATGTAGGCTATGGCCTCCTCGAATGCACCCTCCGCTATACCCAATGCCTGCGAAGCGATGCCTATTCTTCCAGCGTCAAGGGTTTCCATTACGACCCTGAAGCCGCCATTAAGCTGCCCAACAATGTTTTCCTCGGGCACCTCTACATTGTTGAACACGAGTTCCACAGTACTTGAACCTCTAATTCCCATTTTGTGTATATCCCTGCTGATTTCAAGTCCCGGCGTGTCTGCATCGACCACAAATGTGGAAATTCCCCTGTAGCCTTTGGATGGATCTGTGACTACATCCACAACATAGAACTCAGCCAGCCTGCCGTTTGATATGAATATCTTGCTTCCATTTATCACGTATTTTTTGCCCTTTTTTACGGCCTGTGTCTTTATCGAAGCTGCATCACTACCGGATCCTGGTTCAGTTAGTGCAAGCCCCCCGATGGATCCCTTTGCAACTTTGTTCAGGTACCTGACCTTCAGATCCTCGCTGCCAAACATGAGCAATGGTTCAGCAAAAAGGGTCAATGCACCGTCAAGCACCAGGGCAGTGCTGGGGCAAGCCTTGGATATCTCTTCGATCGCTCTTATCAGGAGGCGGAAACTGAGACCTGCACCACCATACTTCTCAGGTATATACGTTGCGAAGAGCCCCAGTTCCTTCATGCGGTCAATGAGAACCCTGGGTACCTCCATCTTCTCGTCAATCTGTCTTGCCAGCGGCCTTACTTCTTCTCTGGCAAACTTGGCTACGTAATCAAAAACTTCTTTTTCCTGGCCAGTAAGAAATGAATCAACCATGGTTGCCCATGGGAATTTCGCATATTATTGTTTCTCGTAGTTGAAAATCAGGTTTTTAAGAAATAAAAAATGAGAATAGAGTTAGTTTTCGGAGATCAGTTCATTCTTCAATGTTCCAAGCAGGTCTTCAGGTATTCTCGCTGTTTCCTGGTAGCCGGCCTTTCTGGTTTCTATGAAGGCATTCCTGCACTTCAGGAATTTGGAGAGCAGGTCCCGGTTGAATATGAATTTCAGGTACTGCAGGGTTGATTCCAGCACTTCGGTTGATCGGCCCTCCTCGGGCGTCGCCCTCAATTCTGAGTCGTCAAATACAAGATAGACGCTCTTTTCGATACCAGAAAGTCTGGGCATCTCCCTGAGAAGTTGGTCCTGATCGGAAATTTCTATGAACATAGAGACGCTGAGGATACCGTTTGATGGCATAAGATCGCTGTATGTATCTATGAGACGATTGATTTCTTCTTTATCCCTTACATTTTCAAGAAAAACCATCTCATTGATCTGATTCAGTATTATTTCCCTATGCTCAAAAAGGTAACTGAATGTCTTTGTGGATAATCTCCTCTTCTTCTCCAGTTCTATGATCCTGTGGTTCGCCGTCTCTCTCTGTCTGCCATATTCAGATGGCGGGATGATCTCGCCACCCGTTATCTTTCCAGGCATGTTTACTGCTTCAGTTTGGCGAGAGTGTCCTCGTACTTCTTCGCATGCGACTTCTCAGCCTTTGTGAGTATTTCGAACCAGTGTGCTATGTCTTCAAAGCCCTCTTCCCTGGCAACTTTCGCAAAGCCCGGGTACATCTGGCTGTACTCATATGTCTCCCCGGCTATTGCAGATTTGAGGTTCTGTTCAGTTGTCCCTATTGGCTCGCCCGTCACTGGGTCGCCGACTGCCTTGAGATAGTTCATGTGCCCGAAAGCGTGGGCAGTTTCGCCGTCTGCCGTTGATCTGAAAATCTGAGCGATCTCCTGGTTTCCTTCTTCATCGGCTTTTTGTGCAAAGTAAAGGTATCTCCTGTTTGCCTGGCTTTCACCTGCAAATCCGGCCTTCAGGTTCTCTAATGTCTTGCTCTTTTTAAAATCCATAAAAACACCGGCTGAGAATCTAATGAAAGTATAAATGTTTTTTGTTTATAGTAATTACTAACCAATATTCTATATAAGATATGCCCGTCTTGACGCGGAGAGGAAAATTGCCGCGTACAACGGCACTTCCTGCTCTCCCTCAGCTATGTCAATTATCTGTCCATTGATGTCGATTTCTCCCCCCTTTTCACTGTATATTTTTGCGGTGCCGTCCCTGAAAGTTTCAGGAATTGCAGATACGAGGGGGTCAAAGGACGGGAGGTCAGATATTTTCAATCCGAGAACCTTGAGTCCAGTTTTCCCATGAAGACTTCCGGGAAATCTTATGAGCCTGTGCACATCCGTAGTAACGGGATCGTCTATCTCTGCGCTTAATTTCTCTCTGGCCTGATCTATTAACCATCCCAGCATTGCAATACCCCTCTCATCCTCACTAAAAATCCTGTATTTTTCAACCCCATTCAGTGAAAGAATATCGATCCTGTTCATGGTTTTGGATCCTATCCTTGAGGGCTTCATTATGTGATCAAAGAACCCCCTGGCCGTGTTTGCGTTTGGAAATACCCTCTTCAGCTGTTCCATAGCTTCGATCCTTTCCCTCGGAAGTCTACGGAAGAAATCCGAAATGAAAGAGTCGATACGCTTGGGCCATCCCCCCATGAGTTGCGTATGGCTTATGGAAGAGACCAAGCCCTGAGCTGTCAGGTTCTCTCCCCGGATAAAATCCGTGATTTCCCTTCTTGAATCAGAATTCAAGTCGTAAACCTTGTCGCTGATGATGTGGACATGGTAACCCCGTCCGCCCGAGAAAAAAAGCTTAATCTCAGATTCCTGTATTCCCAGATCCCCCATCAGAAAATCATCAATCAGCCTCATGGTGTGTTTCTTGACTTCAGTAAGTATCTGGACATAGCTCATGGTGTCTGCACCCTTTATATGGTCAGCATCAAGGTCAAAAATCAATTCTGCCCCGAGCCATTCCTTGTCCTGCATTTTCTTCTCGTCCGGCTTCCTGTAATATGAGGTCGAATAATACAGGTGACGCGGCACTGCGTTTGATACAAAATATTTCAGGTCCCTTGCCGACTGTATCCTCCTGTGCCTGGACATTGATCCACTGAACGGTATGTATCCAATCTCTCTCGATGGCAGCAGATCCGGGGGGTCAAGGTCCTCCTCGACATAATACCTGTGGAACAGGTTTTTCAATTTCTGGTCTGACTCTGCTGCATCGATCATTTCTATTACGTGATAAAATATTATATTAATTAGATTTGTAATACGCAACTCACATGAGAATTATACCCCTCATTGTGCTGGCTCTTGTCACTACACTCTTGTTTTCGGGCCTAGCCTCCATTGATTCCGGCCTTCCAGGCGGGATGAATCCCCCGGCTTTGATTTATCAGCCAACAGGTGGAACGGGCAATATAAATTTCACAATTTACTCGCCTCAGGGAACGTTTTATCGGTCAATGATGATGAATTATCTCAATGAAAGCGGAATTGGAACCGTTTCGTACGGGTCATTGATCCAGGCAAGTGTGCCGGTGAATGTGATGAACAGTTTCACGGAATCTATGGGTATACTGGAGAAAAATTTCAACATTAGCTATTTTCAAGACGGTAAATCCCTGCTGTTCCAGCCCTTTTCATCTCCCGCGCAGATAGAGGTCCCGTTTGCCTATACCCCTTCCGAGATAGCTCTTGCATACGGTTATAATGCAGCCTACGCCAGTGGACTGAACGGAAAGGGAGAGACAATTGCCATAGTGGACGCATTCGGCGACCCGACCATCAGGTATGATGTAATGGCATTCGACGAACTCATGAATCTCCCTCCAATCAACCTTTCTGTAATATATCCGCCCGGATCCAGCGGAATCCAGCAGGCAAATGCCAGCTGGGCGCTTGAAACTGCCACCGACGTGGAGTGGGCACACGCTATGGCCCCCGATGCCCATATAAACCTCATAATTTCCTCAGACGCAAGTAATGGTCTTCTGAACGCCGTGAGTTATGCCATCAGCAACAGGCTTGGAAATATTATCTCACTGAGCTGGGGCACGCCGGAATCAGAACTTGGAGCGGGGACAATACAGGTTTCATCAGCAGTTTTCCACCTTGCCCAGAATGCAAACATTACAGTGTTCGCAGCATCAGGGGATCTTGGAGCTTATGATGGAACTTCCCAGCTTACTGTAAACTTTCCATCCTCCGATCCTTACGTTACTGGGGTGGGAGGTACATCACTGTACTATAACAACATAAAGGGCTGGTATCAGTATGCATGGGGAGGGACAGCTAACGGCCTTTCCTATGGCAGCGGAGGCGGCTTCAGCAAACTTGCCATACCATACTGGCAGTCTGCTCCTGGAATAAACTCCACGGTACATAAAAGAGGCGTTCCTGATGTTTCCATGGTCGCGAGCGTCAACACGGGGGTCGAGATCATACAGGGCGGGTCTGCAAAAGAAGTGGGAGGCACCAGCGTTGGAACCCCAATGTGGGCGGCAATAGGCGCAATGATCGATCAGGCCACCGGGAGAAACGTTGGAACTATAAACCCAATGCTTTACCAGATCGCAAGGACAGGACTGTATAAATCAGCACTGACCCAGATCACCAGTGGCAACAACGGATATTATCAGGCAACTCCCGGCTGGAATCCGGTTACAGGGCTTGGTACCCCGATTGTCGGAAATCTCATAAGCGATGCAGAAGAAATAATGGGGACCTACGGCACAGTGGCAATTATCAACAGTTCCGGCTATAATTCCACCTCTGTGGCTGCTAACATAACCCTTGGGAGTGGATCAAGCCAGAACTATTCCAGTGGATCTTCCTATTACTATGTTTCTGAGTACTCATCAGGCGAAAACTTCGTTAAGGCGGGGGTGAGCGACTTAAACGGCACTTACAGCGCAGAATACAGGATTGAGCAGAACGGCGTCCTGGTTTCGGGGTCAGATCCTCTACCCAACTTGTCCGGAAAAACTGTACCATTATCACTTATTATGAGGGGGACGAACATAACTGCCAGTGCTGGTAACCAATCATTCAACCTGAATTACCTGCTCTCCTTTGCAGGAGACTATCAAGCGGCCTTCGGTGCAGAGATCACAGGATCTGAGTACAATCTGACGAATCTCACAGGCGCATTCTTTTCCAATGTAACTGTAGCGGTCGGCTCAAAGAGCGAACCGGTTTCCAGTGTCTACATGGAAAGGTACAGCCAGATTCCGTCCGAACAGAATTACAGCTCCATAGAGCTGTCGCAATATGGGACACAGTACAATGTTTCCTACGCCATAAATGGATATAACCACTTCATAAACGGGACTGCAATTTCGGATACTTTCATAACATACAAACTGGCTTATGATGCCGGCATTACGGGAACATTTGCACTTAACAGCGGTGTTAGCGCGTCATGGGAAGTAAACGGGAAGGTAATAAACGGAAACACTTATCCCTTCACCAAGGGAGGGCACTATGATATAACTGCAATTGTAATTCCAGACCACATTTACAGCAGGAATATCTCCATACCGTCCCTGTTCAGTACCAATATAACAGTCAAGGGGTATTCCACGGCAACATACAGTCCTTTATTCTCCGGCATTCTGGACAATTTTTACGGCACTGGACCGGTAGGACTGAACAAAACAAAGGTCTATGCCATTTATGGTGTCAACCAGCTTGAACTTTCCGGGAGTGGCTTTTACGGAAATACCGTTAACTTCAACGCCGGACATAACACCACCATAACCATGCAGCCTGTGAATGCCAACCTTTCCATCTTTGTGTTTCAGGGGAACTCAACGGTTGAGGTAAACAATAATAGTGTGCACGGAAACAATGGAATTTATAAAGTGACGCTGGACCCCGGTAAAGCAAATATTTCTGTCAGGAGCGCTGGCTATCTTCCTTACTACCTCAATCTATCACTTCTTCCTTCGGAAAATCTGTCCCCTCAGGTAAACCTTACTGAATCGGGAAACAACCCCATTATCTCGGGAAGAGTTAGTGATTACAACTTTGGTTTCGGATTGCAGGGCGTAAATGTTTCCTTGATCAATACAACATTCTTTTCCTTCACCAATGCGTCGGGGGTATATTATCTCCAGTCACCGACCGGCAACCATACCCTGAATTATAGCAGGGATCTGTATATGTCAATAAACACGACCCTTGTGGTCTCCACAAACGCAATCATAAATGTGAGGTTGAGCCCTGCCCACGTTGAAACCTTCAATTTCAACCTCAGTATAGAGAAATATTTTCCCCTGCTGTTTTTCACCCTATATCTTCAGTGGAACCCATACTCTGGCACAGACTTTTCCTACTATGTGGTTAGCGTTTCGAGCACTGCATCCTTCACCCCCGGAACCGTAAACAACGTGATTGTTTCAAATCAGGGCCAGAATTCCATGTTCTTCACGGGCATATACCCAGGAAACACATATTATGTTGCCCTCTCCATACATCTCAACGACGGGTCAATATACTCAACAAATTATGTTACCGTATCTTATAGTAATCCTGTTTTTCTCTTCGCAAATCTGGTGATAATCGGCGGAACAGCATTCATAATAGGCGTGTTGCTATGGACAGTAGCCGGCAAAAAGGACAGGTGGAAATTCTAGAGTTTACCAGCCACATTCTCCCTGGCGATTACCATGTTCCTGAGCTTCTCGTATCCGATCTCCCTGCTTCTTGTCCTCAGACCGCAATCCGGGTTTATCTTTATCCTTTCCGGATCATCAATTATCCCAAGAACGTATTTTATCCTGTCTTCTATTACCGGTACAGATTCCACCTCATCAATGTGAACATCCGTTACCCCGACTCCGAGAAATTTTCTGTCCTCAATCTCCGAGAAGTATCTTATGTCGTTATAACCGGGTCGATCGGAGTCACCTGTCCCGGTAACAAGCTTGTCCCGGTTTGCGTATTCGAGATTCAGCCCCTGAAGCTTCATCTCTGGCACGCGATCGTATAGAACCCGGTAATCCTTGCTGTAGCATACGTGCAGAGAGAATTCCGCCCCTCCTATCCCCTCCACTGACCTGTTTATGGATTCAACCACTGTATCCATCTCTGCAGGATGGGTAGTGGTAGCGGGCTCATCGATCTGTACCTGGAATTTTTCACCTGGCCTGGCAGCATCCCATCTTTTCTTGAGATCCCGTATCTCCTCGTTCAGTATTCTTCCGAAGGCCACGGCCACTTCTTCCCTATCTCTGTAGTGTTCATTGAATGACCAGTCCATCATTGTGTAAGGACCGGTTATGGGGATCTTTATCTCACCCTTGGAATTCCTTAGTAGGAAATCCAACTCATCTCCGTGAAGACTTGAAGTTCTCCGCAAATCTGAAACAATACTCCCCTTCTTGTAATACCTGTTGTCAAAAGACCTTACCATCCCGTAGAATGTCAGTCCAGTAATATACTGGGCAAAATGTTCGTACATCTCCCACCTGAACATCTCTCCGCCAACTCCTATGTTCTCAAGACCAGCCCTGTTGAAGAGCTGAAGTGTTTCAATAGTAGCCCTTTCCTTCAGCGGCTCAACCTCACCCTCACTGCCAGTGTGGAATTTCCTGCTGAGGTATTCAGGCTTCCTGAAGCTTCCTATTTCCTGTGTTTCTAGTATCTTTTCAACCATATCACTCACCCAGCTCCGACATTACTTCTACCTTCCTGTCCGCAATCTGCCTTGGAAGGAAATCAAAGCTCTCGCTATTTGCAACTATTATCCTGTCAACGTGGGCATCCTTCCCAATCCTGGATACCTGGTGTTTGAGTTCTTCAACGGATTCCATCAGTGTATTTCTGGCATCTATTGCTTTTATTCCGGGGACATTGCTGTTTTCACTTGCTACATTAATATTTCCGGGCATCTGGTCTGAAATAACCGATGCCAGATCTCCGCCAATTCCTGCAAAGTTCTTTTTAGATAATTTCCCCGTGGTGACAAGGTACACAGGATATTTCTCTATCAACGGGTTCAGCGGTGACAGTGAAGCGCTGCCATATTCCACGGGATCAAAAATAACTGCACTTCTCATTCCATATCTCTTCATTATCTGCATGTAATTCTTTACAACAAATGCTGAAAATTCCTCTTCGGATATATTTCTCCGTATATCTGACATTGCGTAGAAGCTATGAACGCCAGGGAAAAATGCCAGGTGCCCATTGGCTGTTGATGAGGAAAACAGTTCCGCCGGTGGGTTTTCCTTTCCTTCAAGGAGCCGTTCATACCGGATGGTGTTGTCTCCCACATCGTGTACAACAGGGAGACGATAGAACGTGTTGGTCTCCTTGTATCTCGTCAGCTGTCCAAGCTCGAACCCGGTGAACATCAATGAGAATGGCCTGAAGATGTCGTACCAGTTCAATACAGGGTCAGAAAAATATGAAATTCCGGATGAACCGAACCTTTCTATGAGATCTTTTTTCTCCCTTTCGAACTCCTTCACGATTTCAGGTGTCCCGATTTTCTCCCTTTCATACTTGCTGATGCTTCGCCTTAGCTCTTCGCTCTTAGGATATATACCATAAATAAGCGTCTCTATTTTCATATTAAAAACTCTCCAGAATGTCTTTCGCTATCTTATTCTTTCCCAGGGGCATTATGTGGATACCGTCTATGAAACCTTCAAGGTCATCAGCCATTTCCTTAATGATTTTTGATGATTCCTGAACCATATCCTGTGCCCCAAGAATTCTCTTCTCTATCTCTTCCGGTATTTTTGCCCCCAGCTTTTTCATGAATTCTATCTGGCTTTCCCTCTGTATGGGCATGAAGCCGGCGATGAGTTTGAAATTCCTTTTCCTGATCCAATCCCTCTTGAGGAGCGAGGAGTCGTAGAAAGCCTGCGTTATGAAGAACCCGGATCCACTGCCAATCTTGGCGTTGACTATATCCTCCTCTGCACCCCGGAACGGATTGAATGACGACCCCACTATTACATCACTGCTTGAGGAAAAATCCCTGGAGTAGCCCTTGCTATCCTTGATTGCCCTTATGAGGCCAATTACGTCAAGCTCTCTGACTTCCCTGGACTCCATTGTCTTGTGAATTGGATCTCCACCAATGGCAAAGAAATGGTTTATGCCAAATTTCATTCCAGTGAGCACCTGGGAATGAATGTGGAGCTTGTTCTTGTCGCGTGGTGTAATGTGAGGTACTGGTATTATGTTCCTGCCGTGTGTAGCAGTGTAAAGAGCCATCAACGGATCGATCCCAGGCATCCCCATGGGATTTTCCGGTGCCGTAATGACGTTTGATATTCCCTCCATCATGTCAAGAGCGTCCGTTGCTTCTGGGTATCCGTATGATTTCTTCGGTACAAGCTCGAATGACTTGATGAAGCTGATGTCTGTTATGTTCCCGGCTGCCAAGTTATAAAATGTAATATGAAAACATTAAAGAGTATTATTGATAAAAGTATTACCAACAATCATATATCAAATTTGACGTCCTGCGCAAGCGGTATGTCGTTTCCCCAGTTCTTAGTCACAGTTTGTCTTCTCATATATGATTTCCAGGAATCACTTCCACTCTCCCGTCCTCCTCCAGTCTGTTTTTCTCCGCCGAAAGCCCCTCCAATTTCCGCTCCGGCTGTGCTGGTGTTGACGTTGGCCAACCCGCAGTCAGATCCGGTTGCTGCGAGGAACATTTCCTCCTCCCTGAGATCATATGTGAATATGGCTGAGGAGAGACCCTGTGGCACGGAATTATGAATCCTTATGGCGTCGGACAATGACTTGTACCTGAAGACATAAAGTATGGGGGCAAATGTTTCCTTCTTCACTATATCCATGTGCTCTGTTGCCTCTATTATAGCCGGCTCAACGTAAAAACCCCCCTCGTAACCTTCGATCCTCCTGATATTTCCGCCGTAGATCAGCCTACCGCCTTGGGATTTCGCCTCATCTATGGCTGAGAGGAAGAGATTTACAGCTGATCTGTCAATGAGCGGCCCAACAAGTACCCCTTTCATATCCGGCGGTCCTATCTTTACCGTTGAGTAAGCCTTTTTGAGGCGTGACGTAAACTCGTCATATATGCTATCCTGGACTATGACCCTCCTGGTGCTTGTGCATCTCTGCCCGGCCGTTGCAAGTGATCCAAAAACAACGCCTTTGAGAGCCATATCCATATCTGACTTGTCAGATACGATGGCTGCATTGTTACCGCCAAGCTCGAGGATCGTCCTCCCAAATCTACCGGCGACCTTCTCTGCTATGGTCTTTCCAACGGGAATGGAACCTGTAAAGGAAACTAGAGAAATGCGCGTATCGTTGGCAATCCTGTCGCCGATAATAGAACCGCCACCGATTAGAAGAGAGAATATCTGTGGTGCTTTGAGCCGATCGAGCACTCCGGAAATTACCTTAATGACTGCTATCGCAGTAAGCGGGGCCTTTGATGAGGGTTTCCATATGACAGTATCCCCGGTCACAGCCGCAACAAAGGCATTCCATGACCACACGGAGGAGGGAAAATTGAATGAACTGACCACTGCAACGGGGCCAATGGGAACCCACTGTTCATAAAGTCTGTGCTTCGGCCTTTCGCTTGTCATTGTAAGCCCATAGAGCTGTCTGGAGAGACCAACTGAGAAATCCGCAACGTCGATCATTTCCTGTATCTCTCCCTGCCCTTCGCTCTCAGTCTTTCCTACCTCAAGCGTTACAAGGTTTCCGAGGTCAGCCTTGCGCTTCCTCAGCTCATTGCCGATTTCCCTTATTATCTCGCCCCGCTTCGGAGCTGGAATGTTCAGCCATTCGCGGTAAGCCTTCACGGAGTGTTGCAGAACCTGTTCATAGTCTTCAGGGGAGGCCGATGATGCGGCTGCTATTAGTTTTCCATCTATTGGGCTGTAAGACTCAACCGCGTCCTTTTCGTTATACTCGTGCCAGTGGTCAGAAAAAACTCCGGGGTTTTTTCCAGCAAGGTCGAGTTTCTTCAAAACTGCGTTCCTGAAATTATCACTGTTCGACATGGCTTTGTAATCATTCCTGCATAATTCTACTTTACCATTGTATGATCAACGTGTAAAGAGAATTGTCTGGATTTTGCCTGTCAGAGCCGGCTTATTCGAGCTGGCTGATCCTGTCTATAACAATGGTCGCAAGGTCAACGAGTAGATCCAGATCTGCAGACCTGTCAGTCATCTGCAGCGACTTAAGTGCATTTTCGGTATATTTCTTGGCTATGGAAAAGGAGTAATCTATTGACCCGGACCTGACGAGTATATCCTTCATAATATCTTTATCGTTCTCGTTCACAGAACCTTCGGTCAGTATCTGGCGTAATTTTGCACTGTCAGATGCAGTGCCCTGTTTCAGTGCCATTATGACCGGTATTGTGATTGCATTATGCTCTAGATCAACAAAGGAGGGCTTACCCATCTTCTGTTCGTTCCCGACGATGTCTATAATGTCATCTGTAATCTGGAATGCCATACCAAGGTTGTACGCGAAATCCGTCAGGTTTTTCCTTGTCATTGGGTCAGCCCCTGCCACTTGGGTAGCGCCAAGAGCGCAAGCTGAGAAAAACATGGCTGTCTTTTTCTTGATAATCTCGTAGTAGGTATTTTCGCTCATTGAGAGGTTTGCAAGGTTCACAGCCTCAAGTATCTGCCCTTCAGCCAGCAGGCTTGCTGCGTCGGCCATTATCTTTGAAACAGCGGGACCATACCTTGATCCCAGTTCATAGGCTTTTGCAAAAAGGTAGTCACCGACAACAATTGCATCGTTGATGCCGTATTTTGCATTTACAGTCGGCCTTCCCCTTCTCAGGGACGACCCGTCTATGATATCATCGTGTATCAGGCTCGCAGTGTGTATGAGTTCATAGCCGGCTGATAGCTCAAGGATTTTCTGATATGGCTCTCTTGAGCTGATTTCAAATGAAAGTATTGTAAGCAGAGGCCTGAATCGTTTTCCGCCAGCGTCAATGGTATACCTTGACATTTCATAAAGTTCATCCTGTTCAGTATAGATGTTCTTCAGGAGGGTCTCATTCACCTCCTCAATCTTCCCGATCAGACCAGTCTGCCATTCATAGAAATCCTTCATTTAAATCAGAGTCTTTGGATATGGCAAAAATAAATATAACACTTTGCAGGAAGAGATAAAAACAAACAAAATAGGTGATGTGGTAAATTATTACTGCCTTTTGAGGGTTATTTCAATTGAAGAGACGTTCGATTCTCCGTGTTCACCCTGCAGGACTTCGGTTTCAAGGTTTATTCTGTCGTACTTAGCCGTCTGGATGAATTTGTGCCTGGTTATCTCTGCTATATCAACAGCCTTGCTTATTGCCTTTCCCCTAGCCTTGATTGTGATTTTGTCAAGGTTATTGCTGTTGAACTGTGTGACAACTGCCAGAACGTAGTTCATTGTTGGTTTTTTCCCAACAAATATTATGTTTTCTTCAGCCATTATAGTCCCTCTTATGATTAGATTGAATACATATTTAACATTAACGCAACGGCTTTGCAAATGCGTCCTTCAAATAATCTTTCTCCAGAATATCACATCTGAAACCATTTAATTCTCTAGGTCAAGCGTATGAGGGTGTCCGTGCTCCTTACCCCATCCAGGGTTCGAATAGCGTCAACCGCACTGTTAAGTTCAGAAAGGCTGGCGCTATGTATCCCCACCGCTATATCTATTTTTCCAGAAAATTCATAGATCTCTGAATATTTTTTCTTGATCTCGGATATAACATGCTGTGCTTTCTTCAGGTCGACCCTGACGAGCACTATACCATCAACTCCGTCATTAGCTGTTTCCACAGTGAATTTCTTGATGGTGTGGGAAAGGATCATCCTCGCGATCCTTTTCCTTACGGTACCCTCGGACACACCGATCATATTGCCTATCTCGGTGTTCGTATATCTTGAGTTCTGCCTCAGGATCTCGAGAATTTGCTGGTCTCTTGAATCCACAGCTAAAGTAAGACAAGGTGATTAAAAACCATTTCTAATCTATAATGGACTTCGCTATTCAGCTGCATGATCTTTACCTGTATAGAGACTGACCCTTGCTCTCTTCCTGCTTCTTCTTTGATATCAGCTCCTTGGGTACTTTGAGTACCCGTATTATATTTGTAGCCTGGACCATGTATAGTGGAAGTCCCGTGTTGACGTCATTTCCATTCCGCAATATGGCAACAATTTCCATCTTAATCTGTATAACTGATCCATCCTTCAGTTTGACTGTTACCCACTTTGGTTCGTCATCTGTCTCAAACTCAACCAGCTCACCTTGATCTGGAAAATTTCCCGGAATAGCCATATCCTCTTTATGCAGACTTTTAATTTAAATTTGCCTTATTTTGTTCCCTCAGAAAAATACCTAAGATTTTCCTGCCAAAAATATACCCGAGAACTGGTATCTCGTGACCAAACCTGCGGTGAAAATCTTACAGGTTTGGTTGAAATTTCGTAATTTTCTGAAGTTTGGGTTACATCCCTGCAGCATTATTGCAGTTGTCTTTGAGCTTCTTTTCCGTCTACAAACAATTTTATGGGTGAGAGCGCCCTAATAAGGATTTCCACTTGATGTTTCTCTGATTCACCAATGTCCAGCTGAAACTTCCTTGAGGGTGTAAAGTTTGCCACGTCAATGACCCTTTTTCCATCTACTTCCATTCTAATGTACTTCAGAAACGGGTTTGCATTGATATCTATTAGGTGTTTTTCATTCTCCCCTATTTCGAACTTCGCCTTTGACATTTGTCCATCTCGGTGTTACTGTATTGATGGTAGATGCGTCAAATATTTAATTTTATAGAGAATTTTGTGTCTGCTATTCTGATTTTTCTTCGCTAGGGAATTGCTTCTCTTTGAGATAGGATCATAACCGGAGTGGTTTGCAGTGACCGTTCTGATGCCATGATACAGGCAGGTGCCAGCATGAACAATTCTTTCCCTGATGGCAATGAGTTATCCTCTCTTGTATCCACCGTTGCCATTGTTGGTAAGAGTCTTTTCTTTCGTGTTCGCATTATTGCATTCCCCATATTTTCGTTGTCATTCATCCGGCCTGTAAGAATTGTTCAGCACCCTCGATACAAAGTTGTTCCCAGAGTTTGCCGTGCATTATTTAAATTATTAATAGAAATTTGTTCAAGCTCTTATTCCCCATAATTCCCAGGAATAACTTCTCTATTTAGAATATGTTCTCATTAATCATCGCATTTCAGCACTTTTAATATATTGCCGAGCTATAAACCGATACACTGCGAGGGTAGCTAAGCTTGGCTAAAAGTGCAGGACTTAAGATTCTGTCCCTTAGGGGTTCGTGGGTTCAAATCCCTCCCCTCGCATTCTTACAGCATCTTTCGTTTTTCCACGAAAAGAATCTGATGGTGGATGCATTTTACCGGTAACCAGGTGAATGTTTATGATTTTGATATCTGCCTTCCCAGATGAAAAAACTTACCGCCGTGAAATACAAGGGGATTCTTTGAATCATCACAGTAGGCAGTGAGTACCTCTCCAATAAATGCAGCATGATCACCTACCCTAAATTCATCAATCACCCTGCATTCAAAATTGGATATGGATCCGTCAATCAAAGGAGCGTTGATGTGTTTCGCATTGAAGGTCCTGAAATCAGCAAGTTCAAATTTGTTCCCCTCCCTGATTGAATGATTTCCAGCAACATGAGCAAGATTTCCCTGTTGATCGGAGCAGTAGCTCAGCCCATACTCTCCAGACGCACTGATCAGGTCGTATGTACCCCTCTCGTATCCGACAAATACTGCCATGAGAAAAGGGTCTAGAGACACTCTGAGCGACCACTCGGCCGACATTACATTTGTTACCTCTCCACTCCTGGCAGTAACCAGGGCGACTGTTGACGTGAAGTATTCTTGTGATTTTTCAATGTCTTCTGTTCTCACCCTGTCGGATTTTTAGGAAGTTGTTAAACCTTTCACCAGTGCTGCAACGAAACAATTGGCGAAAGTTTCACCACATAGCAATGGTATAAACTCTGTCTAAAAATAGCCAGCAAAATATTATAAGCTGATAATTAATGTTTAACTGGAGATTTAGATGGCTGAAGACGTTGAAATACAGATCAAAATAGACAAAAACGTGCTTAGTGTTTTGGAAGAGATGGGAAAGAAGACCGGACAGGATATAGAAGGAGTGTTCTGGTCTGTCGCAGGTGGAAAGCAATACTTTGAGGGTAGAGTTCTGAAGGAAAGGGAGAAGCTTCAGAGAAAGATATACAATGAAGAGATGAAACAAAAGAAGAAAGAAATGAAATTAATAAAGAAGGGGTTGAAGGGTAAAGACTCCCAGTGATGCCCCATAATGTTATTGAAATCCTGGACCGTATATTTCGAACATTTAACCGGTCAGATCTTACTCCATTAACTTCAGTTGGCCGGTTGATGTGTACGCCTTACCGATATTATCTGCGCAATTATGCTAAGAGCGATCTCCTCTGGCGTGACAGAACCTATGTCCACGCCGATTGGTGCATGGATTGATTCCATGAACTGCCTAGACACCCCTTTTTTCTCGATTATTTCAAAGTCTGCCTTTATTCGCTTCCTGCTGGCCAACATCCCGACATATTTTGCACCTGACTTCGATGCTGCCATGAGAGCATCTATATCGGTTTCCCCCTTGGTGAGAATAACAATATAATCATCATCGGAAAACCTGAACTCATCAATGGGATTGTTCATGGGATTCACGAGGACATCTGGCTTGGAGTCCAGAACCGGATTTGGATCAATTACCACTACTTCCATATCCACCATCTTCCCCAGCTTTACCAGTGTATTCTCTATGTCGTCCTTTCCACCCTGACCAATTATCACAAGTCTATCCGATGGCATGAATGGTTCCATGAAGATTTCCATGACCCCGCCACAGAAGGTTTCAACGTGTATTTCATCGTCCCTGTTTATGGCAAGCCCTTCGAGAGCTTCCTTTGTGCTCTCAAGAAATACCTTGATCATTCTGGCCTCCCCGCTCCTGAGTACCTGTTTAGCCTTCTCTATTATTGCAGAATCAGGACATGCTCCGCCCAGTGTTCCATAAAGGATCACTCCGTCGGCTGAAATCACTGTCCTGAACCCCGGTTTGCCAATGGAAGATCCAGATACATTGACCACAGTAGCGACTACAAATGGCTGCCCTTTCTTCACAAGCCCGGATATAACATCAGGATATTCCCAGTTTTTCAATGCCATTTACCATAGTTCTTTGCTATAAATTGTTTTTTATCCAATCACAAGAAAAGCCATTCTCCAGGAAATGAAAATGTTAATGTTGATTGACAGGATGAGTGGCTGCGTTGCATGCAATTTGACGGTAATTTTGAAGTTTTGATGCCTGTAAATGAAACCAATTCATTCACGTCACACGTAGAAAGAATTATGACAATTATTCCAAGTTTGTTTTCCCTGGAGAAGGCTGGGGAAAACTGCCTGACCTTCGGAACTGAGGATCGCAAGGTGAATGAGTCTGCTGGAAACAGTGCCAGTGACTCCGGGTCTTGGCGATCTTTCGACCTTAATGCAACCTATTCTCCTCAACGGACGGATGGCCGGAAGACAACCGTTCGCTGGGATATGAACTTGACAGTGAGCGGAATGGTTGCCGCCATTGGCCACTGGGTCATTAATGGGATCGCAGACAGATATAACAGGACGCTTACCGGGACTTTCGGGGAAATGTTTGAATATGCCGGCAAACACTGAAACAAAATCTGAAGTTTGTGCTGTTATACTTGCAGCTGGTTTCTCTGAGAGGTTTGGGAGCAATAAACTTATAATGGATGTTGGAGGAAAACCGATCATCCGTCACGCTATCGAGTCTGCCCTTGGGTCATCGGCTGACAGGGTCGCGGTTGTCATTCCTGTTGGCAGTACAATGAGAACCTACATTTCAGCTTCCGTTACGCTGATTACGAATTCGTTGAGGGATAAAGGCATCAGCTCGTCCATTGCCGCTGCCGTGAAATATCTTAAGGAATCTGCCGATGCCATTATGTTCATGGTTGCCGATCAGCCCATGATTGACGCTGGCACGCTTGATAATATTCTATGGATTTTCAGGCAAAATCCATCCTTCATCGTCGCCAGTTCAGTGAATGGGGAACTCAGGAACCCCATGATATTCCCGAAAAGATATTTTGAAGAGTTGCTTCAGTTAACAGGAGACAGCGGAGCGAAATCGGTGGCATTGAAGAACATAAAACATGTCATAAGGGTGGAGGTCAACCCGGAAAAGCTGGTCGATATCGACACGGTTGATGATCTTGCAAAACTGAATTCAAGGATAAAAAAATGAAAAAAGATATCAGAGAATATGTTCTGGCCTTATTGGAGTTTCCCTAATTCTCTTTCCGCTGGCTTTCTCTATGGCCCTAGCAAGGGCCGTGGGTACGCCGATGGTCGGTGACTCCCCAAGCCCCTTTGCACCATGCGGTAGGTAAGATGGATTCTGTGCCACCTTGACTTCAAAGTTCGGGATATCTTCAGCGAGTGGAACGCCTGCATCAGATATACTCGCAGTCAGCAGTTGGCCATCCTCATTGAATGCCATCTCCTCGTGAAGCGTCTGCCCTATACCCTGTGCCATTCCTCCTTGAATCTGACCAATGACCATATCCATGTTCAGCGCCCGTCCAACGTCATAGTATGCTGCACATTCCCTGACTTTCACACTTCCGAGCTTTCCGATGTCTACTGTTGCAAGATTTGCACCGAATGAGTTCAGTGACCCCTTCTGCTCCTCGTTGACGTAGACGTCAAATGCTCCGGACAACATGGACTGCACTGAGTATTTGCCGAATTTCATCGTTACCTCTTCCTTCAATTTCCGACACGCGGAGATAACGGCTGCTCCACCAACCATGGCTGACCTGCTTCCCCATGCCCCGACTCCATCCTTCAGCATTCCTGTGTCTCCCCTATACAATGTCACAAGGTTCTCCGGAACTCCAAGCTCCTCGTTCACGAGTTTCCGCACAAACACTTCATGCGCCTGGCCATGGCTGTTGCCTCCAACCCAAACACTGACCTTACCACCGTCCACTCTGACCCTGGCCGTTTCTCCTGGTGCGAAAGCTGGAACCAGCACAAAAAATGAGAAACCTATATTCTTTGTGGATTTTGCCTTCCGCCTGTAGTCTAGCTCCTTGACAGCCTGATCAAGAAATGGCCTGGCTGCATCTATTTCCATGCCAAGCGGTGATCTGAACTTACTTTCACTGGAATTGATGATACGAAGATCAACCGGGTCGACCTTGAGTTCGTCCGCTAGCTTGTCAACCATCCTCTCTATGAAAAATGATGCTTCTGGCCTACCGGCGCCCCTGTAAGGGCCAAGGGTCACCTTGTTTGTAAGTACGGATGTGGACTTCACGTGCGCATTTTCTATCATGTAAGGTCCTGTCATCATTGTTGCGATGAAACGGGAGGCAAATTCTCCCATCCCTGCCCCGTATGCCCCGGCATCTACAATAACTTCCCCTTTCAATCCCGTTATCCTGCCAGATCTTTCAGCAAATATCTTGACTATTCCCTTTGCTCCCCTTCCATGGCTTGTCGAGGAGAGATGCTCCATTCTTGTCTCTATCCACTTTACCGGCCTGTGATACTTCATTGCAGCATAGGAAGCTATGACGTATTCAGGATATAGCCCTCCCTTAGACCCAAAGGCGCCGCCAGTATCTGCCTGCATCACCCTCACAGAATCCGGACCAAGCCCAAGAGCTTCACAGAGCCCTTCCTTGATGCTGTGCACTGATTGCGTGGATATCCATACATTGAGCATTTTTCCGTCGTAGTCAGCCACTATTCCCCTGGGTTCAATCGGATTCGTAGCTATCCTGCGGTTCATGAATACATCCTCCAGCACAATGGGCGATGCTGGGTCCGGGAATTCCTTGCCCCTCCATCCCTCGGAAATAATGTTACTTCTCAGACCCTGATGTATTGGAGGTGAAGAGAGGGCTTCCTCTATACTTACCACGGGTTTCATTGGTTCGTATTCTACCTCAACGGAATCTAACATATCCTCTGATTTGTAGCGGTCGTCTGCGAACACAGCCGCTACCGCCTCACCGACATAGTTTACATAACCGGTGGCGAACACTGGCTGGATAACGCTATTCTTACCCTCCATAGCTCCCTCACCCACCGATGCCATTCTTGCGCCAAGATCCTTTGAGCTCATTCCTCCCTTGATGCTCAGTATCTTCGCTCTTGCGTAGGGGCTTCTGACTATGGACATGTGCAGAGCACCTGGCTTTATTATGTCGTCCACGAAATGTCCTTTGCCTTCCACAAATACCCTTTCATTGTAAGCAAGGTCGTCCTTTGCCCTGGTGAAATATGATGACATTATTGCTCCACCATTATCCCTTCTTTCTCAGTCTCATGGGCCCTCATCAGTTTTGAAGCATAGGTTATGGAATCCACGATGCTCTGGTAGCCAGTGCATCTGCAAAGGTTCCCGGAAAGGTTCTTCCTTATCTCTTCTTCTGTCGGGTTCCGGTTTTTCCTGAGCAGCCAGAATGAGGTCATAATCATACCGGAAGTGCAGTAGCCGCATTGCAACCCGTGCTTTTCAAGGAATGCCTCCTGGATCGGATGAAGTTTGCCCTGTCTTGACAACCCTTCTATGGTCGTGATCTCCCTGCCATCTGCCTGAACCGCAAGCATGGTACAGGATTTCACCGCCTTACCGTCAACCAGGACGGTACAGGCACCACAGTTAGAGGTATCGCATCCTACATGGGTTCCAGTTAGCCCAAGATCTTCTCTAATATAATGAACAAGCAGCTTTCTGGGCTCAACCTCAGATTCAATGTCCTTTCCGTTCACCCTTGATCTTATTTTTATGTTTTCCATCTAATTCTCCTCCGCTCTGTCTGAAGCCATATATATGGCATCCTCTGTAATCTTTGCAAGCACCTGCTTCTTGAATTCCACGGTGCCGTAGAAATCGGTCGACGGGTTTGACTCCGACACCACAAGCCTGGATGCCTCCCTTATAACGGATTCGCCGATCTTCCTTCCCTTGAGATAGTTTTCAGCCTTCCTTGCCCTGATTGGTTTTGGGCTTACCGACGTCATTCCTATTCCTGCTTTTTCAATAACGCCTGAATTGTCGAACCTGATCTGTACAGCTATTCCAGCTACGGAGAAATCTCCTGCTGTCTTCTTGTTCTTTATGTAGCAGCCAGCTTCGTGAGCGCCCCTTTCCGGTAATGTTATCTCCCTGAGTATCTCTCCATATTCCAGCGCCGTCGTAAATGCGTCTATGAAAAAGCCGTCCGCGTCCGCAACCCTCTCTCCTCTGGCGCTGGCGATGGTGAACTTTGCTCCAAGTGCAAGCATGACTGCTGGCATGTCATTGGAAGGGTCGCCATGGGATATGTTGCCACCTATGGTTCCCCTGTTCCTGACCAGCGGATCGGCTATGTTGGAGGCGGCGTCGAATATGATTGGATACTTCCCCCTGATTGAGGCGCTGTTTTCAAGATCATCAATCGTCGTGAGTGCCCCGACACGGAGTTCATTGTGAGACTCCCGGATGTAATTCATGTCCTCAATCCTGGAAATGTCTACAACATAGGGAATTGAGGTCAGCCTTAATTTGAGGAGCGGTATGAGGCTCTGACCACCAGCTAGGATCTTTGCTTCTCCATCGTGTTTCGCCAGAATGTCAAAAGCCTCCTCTATCCTCCTCGGTGCAAAATATTCAAATGAGGGCGGATTCATAATTGCCTAATGAAAGTCGATATTTAACATTTACGAGCTCGAAATAATGGCTTCTTGGATCATGCGCGCGGACTGCGGCCTCGATCCTCTCCCAACTTTTTGAGCAACCCATCATCTTCCCTTGTTCTTCATCGTGGACGTCACCGCACCAATGAATGCAAGCACTGAAGATATCAGCATAACGATCCTGAATCCACTGATGAAACTGTCATAAAAGAGAGGTGTTATAGTCACTATGGAACCGGAGAACATTCCGATAATGAGCTGCCTGGGCATGTAAAGTGACAGAACCAGCGTTGCAGCAACAATACTCACCATCTGACCGGTGAATCTCATGGTGCCAAGAATACCCGAAGCTATACCCGAATCTTCCCTTCTTACAGAACCCATGACGGAATTGGTATTAGGTGCAGAGAAAAGGCCAAACCCAACACCGATAATACCGAGGAGGATCATTATGTCTCCACGCGTTACGCTAACAAGAAGGAAGAGCAGCAGAAATGATGCTCCGATTATAACCATGCCAGATGACGCTATCAGCCTGGACCCTATTCTATCGGCAAGCTTTCCGGCAACCGGTGAAAGCAAGACCATCAGAACCGGTTCTGGAACTATTATCAAACCGCTAATGAATGGACTGACGTGCAGGATAACCTGGAGGTATATTGAGAAAACGAAGACTATGGAAAAGGTGCTGACATAGTTCAGAAATGCGGTTGCATTTGAGGCAACAAATGTTCTGTTTCGCCTGAAGACCGACGTCGGAATGATTGGGTTATCCGACCTAATCTCGTAATGCAGGAATACAAACAGGAAGAGAAGCGACAGCAACGGCAGGTAGACAAGACGCACATATCCGAATATGTCTCCAAATGCCGCATAGGTTGTCAGCAGGACGATGAACAGTGAGAACATTGATGCCTGCCTGAGGTTTGTCCGCCCATGGGGTCCCCTGATCTCGATTCTCCTCATACTTGCTGCCGACATAAGAAGAGCACATATTGCCAGTGGTCCGGAGAAGAAGAAAATGGATTGCCAGTCATTAAACTCTATGAGCAGACCACCAAGAAAAGGCGCAAAGGTCAATCCCAGATAGACAGACATTGCGTTTATTCCCAATGCAAACCCGCGTCCACCAGAGGCGTATGTGTAACTCACGATTGCGGTAGAATTCGTGCTGAGCACAGCCGCACCAAGACCGGCGAAAAATATCATCGCAACCAGGTAGAAGTAGCTGTGTATTGCCGGGGCCATCAGAGCAGAAACTGCAAAGATAAGAAGCCCAAACCTGAAAATCTTTACCCGGCCAAGGTCATCGGAAAGGCGCCCGAAGAGAATCATGAACGAAGCCAGTGGTATCAGGAATATCATCGGCAAAACGGAGACCTGATAAAAGCTCAGGTGAAAGGATTCCCCAATCTTTGGAACCGCAAATGCTATGGCACTGGATAGAAATGGTGAAAGGAACGCAGCTATTGAAGTCGTCAGGAGGATAAAACGCCTATTGGCAGGGCTTCCATCCATGCACAGATAATGTTGCTGCAAAGTTAAGGGTTCTTATGAAAATCAAGCGCATATTTACAAGCATTTGGAAGCAGACACAAAAACCTGAGCTCACATATGAGGTGATCGCTTAATCTCATATTATTATATGCTAATATGACGGAATATGGATGAAAAAGGAACATGGCACGGCGTTGAGAGGGCCCTTTTAGAATGGTACCCAACCATAGACTCAAACAAATGTAATGATTGTGGAATGTGTATACTCACCTGTGGAAATGATGTTTTTCGATGGAACGAGTCAAAGCATCAGCCCTTAGTGCAAAACCCGGGAAAATGCGTCGTTGGATGCACAACCTGCGGAAAGCTTTGCCCTGAGGATGCAATCAGTTTTCCTGCGGATCCAAAACAGTATGTCAGAGGAGTTATCCTGAAATACAAAATTTTTCCAGGGGTAAAGCAGGATCTCGCCTTAAGGATTCATAAGTTTCCTGATCATTCTGTTCACCTGGAGGTGCCCAAAAATGAGTGAAATAAAGGCTCAGAACCCATTTGCAATATGGCATGGCATGCCCAGATCCAGTATTCATTGGGAACCAAAGATTGATGAAGATAAGTGCACCGGATGCGGAATGTGCGTTGTCACATGCGGAGAAAAGAGAAACGTTTTCGGGTATGATTTCGAGAGAAAAAAGGCGGTGGTAATGTATCCTGAAAACTGCATGGTTGGATGTAACAATTGTACAGTGGGCTGTCTCTGGGGTGCCATCACGCACCCTGATGTCTCAGAAGTTAAGAAAATATCTATGGAATTACCCATGGACCAGTTAAGGAAAGAACTGGATAACAAACTTAAAGCAAATCCTGGACTCCTCATCTGAATCGCCTGGTGTCTGTTCAACGTTGATCAGGGGACGGCAAAGTCATTAAATTTCTTTCATGCAGCAGTATATTGAAATCAGAAAATACTCAATCAATTCTGATCAGGAAGGACATCCCTTCTGGAATGAGTATTTCACCCTTTTGTCCAACAATGGAGATGCATAAGTTAAATTAGTATATTCGCATATACGAATTAGGTATAATAATGACCGGTAAAATAGCTATAGTAATAAACTCTGGACTGGATCAGCGAGCAAAGGTTATGTCTGGCCTGCACGTGGCCAAGCGAATATATGATGCAAGGGAAGAGAACAATATTGAAAATGTAGAAGTTTTCCTTTTTACAGGCGGTGTTAGGGCCATGGAATCCGGCAAAGACAACAGTGAAGTTATCGATGCCATTAAGGAACTGCGGGAAGCTGGTATCACCTTGGAAGCATGCTCAAACCAGGTAAAGAACTGGAATATGGAGGATATTTTCTCCAAAAATGGCATAAATCTTGAATTTGCAAGAGATGCATTTTCCAGATATGCTGTGGAAGGTTATACAGTGATTTCATTTTGAAGATGTACACCGGAAGGTAAATAGCTTGAAAAAAGAAAATATTCCAGTATTTCATGTGCTTGATACAGAATCAAGCCATGGAAGATATGATCGCAAATCTAAGGAGATAAGGTTTGAAGACCTGGTGAAATTCCATGGGCACGCATGTGATGGGCTTTACCGTGGCAGTTATGCTCTTTCGGTGGCTTTTGATGAGCTCTTTCCAGATGGTACAGTGGACCGGACGGACCTGAGAGCAGTATCCAGAAACAGCCCGTGTCTTGGCGATGCTGCGACATATCTTACAGGAGCACGTGTCCGTTTTGGAACCCAGGACGTGGAGAATACGCCAGGCGTATGGTACATAATCCAGAGAATATCCACGGGTGAAACCGTAAGGGTGACAGAGGAAAGTGGGTTTTTCCCGCGTGAGATATCGGACATGGAGGTTTCACTTGCTGCACTCTCAGGAAATCAACTTTCACAGGGCATTGATCGGTTGAAGGCTATGCAGGATGAATGGATCAAAAATGTCCTTTTGAATACAGCCCCCCAAGATTACTACCATGCAGAGAGAATAGATTATGCATGGAAAGAAGTGCAGTACAATAATAAGGGAGTTCGGACTGACATTATATTCAAGGATGTGATATAATAGCATGTTGCAGTCAATAAATGATCCAAGCACTGAAAACATTGCTGGAATCATGAAGGCACTGGGAGATAAAAACCGCCTTCATATTCTTTCACTGTTAAGTAAGCAGGAACTCTGCGTTTGCGAGATAACTGCCATTTGCCATCTCTCTCAGTCTAACGTCTCCCAACACCTTGCCAAGCTGAGATCAATCGGGCTTGTTAGAGAAAAAAGGAACGCTCAATGGATTTATTACTCTCTCAACAGTGAAAGTTTCCCTCTTATTTCTGAAATTCTCAAGCTTCTCCCGGAAACTGGAGAAGAGCTTTCGGAACTAAAAAACTTCAAGAACCATCCCTCGTGCAAAGTGTAAAAAAATTATAAAATGTGCACCGAACACTTCTGGTTCAGTGCTTGCCTATTTTTCCAAGCCCCTTGATCATATTTATTGCAACTGCGAGTCCCGCCTCGACTTCTGGGTCCTTCAGCTCTCCCAGCAAGCTGAATGTTCCATGAATCTTGGGGTCCTGTGACAGCTTTCCTGAGGCAATACCGTCAAGCAGTGAGACAAGGCCTTCCACAACCTGTGGATCAGAAATCTTGGAAAGTACTTCGAGGAGTGAATTGAGCATTGACGAGACTCCGTTAAGCATATCATCAGTAAGGATGCCCCTTAAATTTGCAAGCAGATAAGCCACCCCTTTCAACGATTCTGCCATTCCAGTTTCCTGAAGCGTCTTTACCCATTGCAAGGTATCTGAAACCGTATTCAGATTGCCAAGTATGGATTCAAGCTGCAGTTTCCCTTCCGGTTCGGAGATCTTCTTGTTAAGCAGATCCAAAAAATCACCGTTCATTGTACCACCCCGTTCAGTACAGGTTTCGCGGTCATGTTCCAGTAGAGATTGTTATATATCAGCTTTATCCAGTAAAATGAGTAACTTTCCGGCATAAATACAGGCTTCTGTGTGTAGCTGGAAGTGATCATGGAGGCGGATCCCATCCCGGTAATCATAAGTGCTCCTCCACTTCCATCATAGACAGCCACTGGGTCCTCGCCGTTAATTGACTGAATTATCCTGCTCGAGACGACTACGGCTTCGGCGTCAGCCACTGACCCTGCCTTTGAAACTTGCAAATTCGTAGAATCTCCAATGGCGTATGCATTTTCATGCCCCTTGATATTTAAAGTCAGGGGATCAACCGATACCCACCCCATCTTGTCTCCAAACCCGGAATTTTCAATCAATTTGTTTCCCCTATGCGGTGGAACAATAATGGCTAGATCGAAACTGCTTCTTTTTCCGTTCATGTCAACAAGCTCGTGCTTCTCATTGTCTACAGATTTTAACTGGAAACCTAGATTGCTCTTTATTCCCTTTTCCTGAAACATCTTTAGAGTGATGTCAGAAATACCTTTGTCTGGAAAAGTCATTGGCATGGGGTACATATATTCAATTTCTACTTTGTCGCGAATACCCCTCTTTGCAAAATAATCATTTAGCAGGAAAACTGCTTCTAGTGGTGCAGGCGTGCACTTATACGGCATGGATGAAATACCGACAATTATTTTCCCAGATTTGAAATGGTTCAGGGCATTCTTAAGCTCAACTGCGGCATCCAGGCTGTAAAAATTTTGTGTTCCCTCTTTCAGACCCGGGACTGCCCCGTAATCATAGGATGCACCTGTTGCTATGACCAAGTAATCATAAGGAATTTTCTGTTTTTCAGTTGCAATTGACCTGTTCTCCAGATCAATCTTTGTAGCAAACTCCTGTATTAAAGTAACTCCATCTGCCAGGACCCTTTTCTCATTCTTGTACGTAGTCTGCTGAGTCATTAGGTCAAACACAATTTCAAGGAAACCGGGTTGATAATAGTGCCTGGTACTGCCTTCTATCAGTAACAATTTTACCTTTCCGTCCTTTATTTCGCTTTTAAGTTTATAAGCCAGATGATTGGCCGCGCTGACTCCTCCGCTTCCTCCACCAACTATCGCTATTGTTTTCATATATCTACTAAATCTAGAAAGATTCTTAAAATATGCTATTAAAAGGTGAGTGAAGATGGATAATTTGGCACAAAAATTGCCTCGGGTTTCAACAAACGGTTCGAACCCGGAAAAGAGTCCGTTCATTCAATAGATCGGCGAAAACCCAAGGTGCACCACAAATAACCCAGATAACTAACTAATCCGAAATAAATGTGACAAATTGCAATGGAGATACTAGCTGAGAGAACAGGTGTGAATTAATCTCTAACGCCCACCATTTTACAAAAAAATGAGCAAGAAAACTCCGGTCTTCAGGGATGAGAGGATATCGGTCTAAAGATGTTCCATGACGTCCTTCGGGAGATATCTTCTCAGCATGTATATCTGACCAAAACTTCGCTAGCTCGCCATCATTGACGTACTTAACAAATTTCTTCATTGCCTTCTTAAAATCCTGTATGGAAGCGGGAGAATATGGAGTACCTCTGTTTACCTGTTTATCCCTTAGCTTTGCAATGGCGCTAATAACCTCATTCTTTTTTGGGTGCAGGAATGATTTTCCCAGGATTTCTCCCAACACTTTTAACCATGTTTAATAGCAAAGTTCTCTGGGTACTGTTATTTCTATGAACTCCCTTGCTAGTGACACAAACTCAAAAACCTTTGTCGTTATACCATTGGCAACTTCCCTATCTTCAAGGCATTGCTTAACACTTTCAACGTTCAGATCCGCTTCATGGATTGGTTTCTGGCTAATGACCATTGTTGTAACAATATAGAACTAAAAGCATTATGCTCCGGTCGGGATTTGGACCCGAGTCGAGGGATTGAGAGTCCCTAATGCTTGACCTGGCTACACTACCGGAGCTTCGTTGCTGATTCTTAAGTTAAATTTATTACTTTTCCTGAAGAAAATGTTGAGCCTTGGTTGAATTACCCAAGTTACAAAATCAAAGGAGGACTAAAAACTAAATAGGCCAGAAAAGTTTTGACAGTTCAACAACAACAGCAATGGCGATGCCTATATAGATCACCAGCTTCGGATCAAGGGCCGGCCCCGTGATTTCTTCCTCATCAAAATACCTTATAAGTCCTGCCCCGGACTGAAACCCCTCACCCTTCTTTTCGGCCATTGGTTTCCAATTGATTTTACTGATTTAAGCTTTTGTGTTAGCAGCAGGCCACGCAGGTCGAAACGTCTGGATTGGATTCACTCACATATTATTGCGCCGCTCCGGATGCCGGAAGAACAAGAACATAAATAATATTAAAAAATCAGGTTGCAATTGCATTGAAGCCCACTGACAGGATATGGATTATAATACTGGTATTGGTGTTGCTGTCATTTTCAGGAGTTACTGCATATTCAGGAATGTGGCCCCCTGTCAGCGTTGTGGAGTCCAGCAGCATGCAACACTCGAATTCCTGGACAGCCGGCACCATAAACACCGGAGACATAGTGTTTGTAAAGAAAGTGACGAATGCACAGACACAGGTTATAACATACCTGAACGCCAGCAAGACAGGATACTCAACCTATGGAGAGTTTGGTAGTGTAATACTTTACCGATCCTCAAGCGGAGACGTTGTTATCCATCGCCCAATGTTCTACCTCACATGGAACGGTAGCATGCCGGTAGTATCGGGGTATGATAATCAGTCCTGGATCAAGATAACCAGCAATTATGTGCTCATGAAAGACGTAGGGTACTCACACCGAAATCTTCTCATAATCCTTACTGGCATGGTCGGAGAGAGTGGATACATAACAGTTGGAGACCACAATCTTGCACTGTCTTACAATTACAATGAAACACTCAACGCTTACGTGGCGGCAGACCAGAACACCGGAATAACTAACACTCCTGTCCCTTCTAACCATGTCATAGCAGTTGCATATGGAGAAATCCCGTGGTTTGGCCTGATAAAGCTGAACATAATGAGGGCCTACGGCGAATGGCCTTTTTATAACGATGTCCCACAGAATAGTTACCTATTTCTAGGAATTTCCATGGCTGCAATAATAGGCGTGATTGTCGTACCATACGCCTACCTGCGGTCAAAGCGGAAAAAATAATTTTGATTAAAACGTGGAAGCCCCACCGGATACCTTTAGCGGAACTACTTCTATCTTGAGTTTGCTGGCGAGGTTAACGACTTCCTTTATATTCTTCTTTTCGACTGGAACAAAGACATTGGTGCCGCCAGTCACTATATAACTGGCCCATGTTTCCCTGCGTAGGTTAGTTATTTCCTCGATGAATCCCCTCATTGCCGGAGTTATTACATTAACTCCGACACTTTCTATGAGACGGTGGTACTGATCGGTATCCCTCATCGCGAGATCGAATATCCCCTTTATATCCCGTTCATCGGCGAGTGCCCTCAACTCCCTTCCCTTTAGCTCTGCATCAGAGATCCTGCCCGGGTATGCTGGGCTTTTCACTATGTTTACGTGTATATCATCGGAAGGATGCCTGCTTGAAGAGAATTTGCAGCCGACTATGGCGTAGTCCCTGAATGCAGATTCATCGAGGAGCTTCTCGGTGAAGACCGGCCCGCCCCGTCCCTCGGTTATTGTAAGCCCTCCATAGATGCTTCGCCCTACGCTCTCAGAAATCACGCGAAGTTCGTTCTCCATATCGTAGATAGACACTTCGTAAGGTATGATGTCTTCCAGGCATTTTCCAACAGCTGCAGCAGCACCATCGGAACTCCCGGATATGATTCCCCTGTTGATGGAGGAGAAGGAAATTTTTTCGTCCTTCCCTGCCTGGAGTTTATTTGACAGCAATTCGGAATAGCGGTTTATTATGGAAAACGGTGATCTGTTGTCACTTGTAGCGGGAAGCTCAACTCCGTTCACATAGCCGGACTGTTTCCCTTCACGTACGAGAAATTCTGTCTCAACGCGTATCTTCTCCTCTATTCCAGTATAAGCTATTCCTGCAGAAGTGTGCAATGGATACCTGTGTATCTTGTCTGAGATGCCGCCAAGAAGGATTATTCCCATGGTAGGGTATGCGAACGATGAGGAGGCTACCCTCCCCCGTATCTCACTTTCCATTATCTGGTCATAACTATGCCTTAATTTATTTTTCCTTGATCGGAACACAAATTTTTACGGACAAACCTAAAATAAACATCCACGATGTCACCCGCGGGGTAGATATTTTTGCCTGATGACAACTCAGCTATGATGGATTTTATTGGAATTAAAAGTGATGAGGAACTGTTTTCTGACATACCTTCATCCATAAGGAAGAAGGGGATTCCCATAAGCAGGGGGATAAGCGAGTATGAGGTTGTGAGGCTTGCTGAAGAAATTGGGTTCACGAATACCGGCTACAACTACGTCAACTTCATGGGCTGCGGAATATACGACCGGATTATTCCCTCAGCAGTTGACTCCATAATAGGCAGGTCGGAATTCATAACATCATACACGCCGTACCAGGCGGAAATTTCCCAGGGTATGCTCCAGTCGCTGTTTGAGTACCAGAGCCTCATCTCTGACCTAACCGGGATGGATATGACGAACTCGTCCATATACGATGGGGCCACGGCCCTTGGAGAGGCAGTAAGAATGGCGCACAGGATCAACGAGAAAACGGAGATTCTGGTTCCAGAAAATATATACAGATCGAAAATGGATGTGATTCACAGTTACTCATCCGGGCTGAATCTCAAGTTTATAAGCTATTCCTTTGACAAGACCACGGGCTACCTTGACCTAGAGGATCTAGCCTCGAAAATTTCAGCAAATACCTCGGCCATAATATGTGAGAATCCTAATTCCTTTGGAATCATAGATCCTAACGTCCTGAAGGTACAGGAAATTAAGGGAGACGCTCTTCTGATCACCTACGTCGATCCTGTTTCGCTTGGGATTATAGTTCCTCCTGGAAATTATGGTGCCGACATCTCCGTGTCTGAGGGTCAACAGCTGGGCATACACAGAGAGTTCGGCGGTCCCCTTCTCGGACTGTTCAGCTTCAAGAAGGAGTACCTGAGGAAGTCTCCCGGCAGGATAATCGGGCTTACCAGCGATTCGCAAGGCAAACGTGCCTTTGTAATGACCATACAGACAAGGGAACAGCACATAAGACGGGAGAAGGCCACGAGCAACATCTGCACAAACCAGGCTCTGATGGCACTGGCATCTGCTGTCTATCTGTCCGTTGTTGGCCCGGAAGGACTAAGGAAGATAGCAAACGTGACCATTTCACAGGCGAAAAAACTGAAAGATGCAGTATCGTCCGTTAGAGGTTATGATGGCAAGTTTCTTTCGGGAACCTCGTTCTCAGATGTCCTTGTAAAGATGTCCGCCGATCCGTCCCATATACAGAGATCACTCTTTGAAAAGGGTATACTTGGACCGATCCCTGCTTCAAACCTTTTCTCCGGTCTGGACTCTTTTGCTCAAGCCGGTTTCTTTTCAGTAACAGAGAAGACTTCGGACAGCAACATCAGATTCCTGGCAGATACACTGGGGGCGATCCAATGAGCTATCATCAGGCTACATATGATGAGAGGCTCCTGAATGAATTCACATCTGGGAGCACTTTCAAGATTCCAGGAGACGGAAGCGCAGCTGAGAAACTCCTGCCTGCTGGAATGGCACGCAAGGAACTTCCACTTCCAAGCCTTGCTGAGTATGACGCCGTAAGGCATTTCACCAGACTCTCGCAGATGAATTACAGTGTCGACCTTGGCATATACCCTCTTGGGTCGTGTACCATGAAATACAACCCGAAATACGCTGACAAGATTGTTTCCATGGAGCAATTCGCTGAAATGCATCCGCTTCAGCCAGAGTACAGTGTACAGGGTTCCCTTAGGATAATGTACGAATTGCAGGAATACCTGAAGAAGATATCCGACATGGATGCTGTGACGCTGCAGCCACTGGCAGGAGCCCACGGTGAATTCACCGGCATACTGATTGTCAGAAAATACCTTGAAGATACCGGCCAGCTTGATAAGAGGCGTGAGATCATTGTGCCGGATTCGGCACACGGAACCAACCCGGCATCTGCCGCAATGGGTGGATTCGACGTGGTAGAGGTTCCTTCGGACAGCACAGGAATGGTGGATATAGATGCTCTAAAATCCGCTCTCAGTGAGAAAACAGCTGCACTGATGATCACAAACCCGAGCACCCTTGGGCTCTTCGAGCGGAACGTTGTTCAAATAGCGAAACTTGTGCACGATGCAGGCGCACTCCTCTACTACGACGGTGCTAATTTCAACGCAATCCTCGGGATAACTTCCCCCGGCATAATGGGGTTTGACATAGTACACTTCAATCTTCACAAGACGTTTGCAACACCCCATGGCGGCGGTGGCCCTGGTGCAGGTCCCGTGGCGGTCAAGAAGAGGCTGGAAAAATACCTGCCGATACCAAGGATAGGTTTCGACGGTAAGAGATATTTTGAGGATTTCTCCTCGGACAAGAGCTTGGGAAGAATCTCACCTTACTATGGTGCATTCGGGGTACTTCTAAGAGCCTGGGCTTACATAACATATCACGGATCCGATGGGTTGGAAGCTAATTCGCGCAAGGCAGTGCTAAACACAAACTACATTGCAAAGAGACTGTCAAAATACCTTTCCGAACCATTTGGAGGGGTCAAGAAACACGAGGTTGTCCTGTCTTCGTCTAATACTGGAGAGAGAGCATTGGACATTGCGAAATACCTCATAGACAACGGAGTTCACGCTCCGACGATATACTTCCCGCTCATCGTGAAGGAAGCGCTTATGATTGAGCCTACAGAGACTGTAAACAGGGATGACCTTGATGCATTCTGCGATGTAGTCATAGGGTCGCTCAAGGCCGGGCCAGAGGAACTTCATCGGAGGCCTGTTAACCTGTCGGTGGGAAGGATCGATGAGATAAAGGCTGCCAGAGATCAGATACTGACCTGGTCAGCCATAAAAAAATAGTCTTTTTTTATTTTTTAATCCACTTTTTTCATGACAGCCCCGAGAAACTTCAGGAAACTGAACATCACGGATATGCCAGCTGCGATCTCCGGGTCCTTCATCATCGAGTATATTTTCATCAATGAGATCTTGTCCTGCGTCTTCGCCGCAGTAATCATGCCTTCGGTCGCATCAGGCATATTGAACATTACTGCCTTCACAAGATCAGAAGTACGCTCGTCTGAAAGCGCATGTATGACACTTACTGCTGTATTTGCTGACTTCAGTGTGCCATATACCAGTTCCTTTGAAGCGAAAAATTTACCGAGGAACTCTATGTCCGTTGGAAGGTAGTCGTTGGCAATGTTATTGGCAAGATTGACAATTCCTGCTTCCTTCATCTTTTTCAGTATATTGAGCAGCGCTTCCAGAAAATCGCTGTCCTCCAGTATTTCCCTTATAAGGGGCTCAAGCTTGTCCTCATTTTCCATTTGAACACCTCACATTATCCCCCGGACCATACCGGAAAAGTAGGTATCTGCTGAAGTCCACTTCAGGAGGAAGTCCGACTTGCTGTTGAAGTTTGCCCTTGGAGGCTTGTCGTAGCTGAAGAAAAGGGTTATCGCATTATCCTTCCCGGTTACCGTGGTACATGCGCATTCCCCGTTGTACTCCTCCTCGTAGGCTGCGCCTCCGATATCTGACGCTATGTGGTGAGCCAGGTATCCGGACTGGAAATGTGCCGCTGCCCCTGCCTTCGAAACCGGCAGATTTGTTGCATCGCCTATGGCGAAGACATCATCGTTGCCCGCATAAGTCAACTTATGCCTGTCCACATCGATGTATCCAAGATCATCTGCAAGTCCAGATTCGGTTATGACCTTTTGTCCCCTGTGAGGGGGTACAAGAATCAGCATGTCATAGTTCACGGACTCCCCCTCAATTGAATTTACCCTCTTGTTCTTTGTATCTATATTATCGACATTGAACAGCGTATGCGTCATAATCCCCTTCTCCTCGAACAGCTCGTCTATGAACTTTGCGACGGTTGACATCGTGAACACACGGTTCAGCGGATAGATATAGTGGATGTGTGTTTTATCCCTGATTCCGCGGTTTCTGAGATACTGGTCTAGAAGGAAAGTGAATTCGTATGGTGCCGGAGGGCACTGGATAGGTATGCTCGCCTGCCCCACCACGATATCTCCGCCATTGAAGCGTGTTAGATCCTCCTTTAGACCGAGGGCGGGCTGCAGATCATAGAAGTGCTTTGCTTCACCCTCGTATCCAGGCACATCCTCCGGGGTGAGCCTGTTCCCGGTTGCTATTATGAGGTAATCATAGTCGTATGACTTCCCTGCCTTAACGGATACAAACCTCTGGTTTATGTCGATCCTGATCACCTCATCTCTGATATACTGTATTCCAGCGTTGAACAGGAAGACTGGATTCTTCACACTTTTCTTGTACGGTTTCAGGCTCAGCGGGATCTGTATACCGTCTGGCTTGAAGTAGTGAATCCTTGAGTTTCCGATCACGACGATTTCAAGTTCATCCCTGTCGGTCAGCAGCCGCAACTTGTTTGCAATGATCGTGCCTGCAGCACCGTCGCCAATGATAAGTGCTCTCTTCAGAGGGGGCATTGCTATCACTGCCTCGTTTTCTTGAGTACTATTTCGAAATAACCATCCCGGTCATATACACCCAGCAACTCGTTTCCGCTCTTCTTGATCCATGCAGGGGCATCAGTCTTGGTCCCGCTGTCTGAGGAATAGAGGGATAATATATCACCCGTTTTGGCCTGCTTGTAATTCTTTATCAGTTCCATGAGTGGACCAGGACAGTAGCTGCCCCTTGCATCAATTATCTTTGTGGGCTTGATTTCTTGTGCCATTTTGATCACCTTCAGATGAACAGTGTCATTTTTGAATCCTTGGCCATCGCAACAAACTGGGACACTCCGATGATTTCGTCAATCACAGGATCTAGGTCCTCCTTCTTTATGTCCATCAGGTCTGCGAACATTGCGCAGCCGTAGACCTTGACGTTACCGACATCCTTGGCCTGCTTTATCATGTCCAGCCAGGAAGGTATCTTCTTCTCCTTCATTTTCTGGAGGACCTCCTTTTCCACGTCCTTACCATCGTAGCTAAGGTTAATTTTTCCCTTTGAACCCTTCTTGAATTCCATAAGCCCCCAGAAACTCACAAAAATATCAACGTCCATGTCGTTGGCAATGGCACCGGAGGCGATTATCGCACCGGCCATCAACTTATCCGCAGTTCCCGATACCAGCAAGAGAGACATTTTATCAGCCATATGATCACCAGAAGATCAGTCTCTGTGACAATAATAATTATTAGCCATATATGTGAGTGTCAGAATACATAATTGTTAAATACCTGCTTCGCAAATATTTAATGCTTATGTTCTAGCAGAAATTAAGAACTGCCAGTCAACTAGTAAGATCCCCATAAGCAGTCACCTCGACACTCATGTGCCAAAATGAATGCTCATAACATTTTTGGAAGAGGGCAAATGGCGCTCTACCTTTCACTATATCTTCCAGTACAATATCACAAACTTCCAGTTTCTCAATTATCCCTCGAATTGATGGCTTTCTGATCCATATACCACTTCAAGCTCTGCAATTCTATCCAGCAATTCTTTCGCGGCCGCGCGATCATCACTTCCCATGGCTTTTATAATTTCCCGGACGGCAATAAAATTCTTCCGCATCTCAAATTTTGCCCTGAAGATCAAATAGTCGTAGTTTGATGCGAGCAAGGTAAGTCTCGATTTTCGTGCCATCATGTCTGAGAACTGCTTGTACTCCCTTATCAGTTCCTTTATCATGGGATCGAACTCATCCGCCCTGGCAATCAGGTCTCCCATCTCCTGCGGACTCAGGTTCATTACCCTGCTAATCTCTTTCTGGAGGTTCAATTCCCATTCTCCTCTGTCTATCCGCCAGAATTTCAAAGATGCTGTCTGATTCCTCCATGTCGCTTTCAACGTTGAGGAATTCCTGCTTCTTCGTGTCCACCTTCGCTTCCAGCTCTGATATTTCAATTTTCAGGCGGGCGTTATTTTCCCTGTAAAGCATGATTTCACCTGCAATCCTTTCCTTAATCCCCAATTGAACCCTACCTCATATTGCCTTAAATCTCTTTAGGGACACTTCGTAAATCTCACCTTCGGATCCAAGGGTGTTAAGGATTTCATCGACCTGCACCCTTTCAACTCCGTCGCTGAGAGTCGCAGAGAGGATGTCCTCGTACCTGCACCCTTTACCGTCAATGTCATTTTTCCTGATTGCTGCAAGAATAAGATCCTTGAGTTCAGCATGCTTGCTGTCCTCCTGGCTGAATTTCAGCACGCTTTCTGCAATCTTCGAGAACTCCTGGAAATCATAATCGTGATAATACTTTCTGGCCCTCAAGGCACATTCTGATTCCTCTACAGAGTATCCCAATCCGGAGAGATGATTAATGTCGCCATCCTCTGATTTGAAAGCTTCCCTAATCGCATAGATCTTCCTCATTGAGATCCATACTGCCCTCGATTTCCACATCTCCAATCCGGGAGAATCAGTGCGAACTACAATTTCCGGATTTATATTGAAATAGAACACTCCCTCTTCTGTCTTGAATGGGTTGACCCTTCCCATCAGCATGACCGTGGATCCCTGTTCCAAGGAATCAAGGGCAAATTTTGCATCTGCATTGTAGCCGGACGCAAATGCACTAACGTAAAAAGCCCCGGAATTGTCCGCCACGGTCGCCTTAGTGAGGTTGTCTTCCACGTTGCTGGACGTGATAATACCAGCTATGATCACTCTTTTCACCCTTGTGCCCAGAGGCGTTACTATGTAACGCTTGCCCTGTTCCTCGCCCTGAGTTTCCTCAATCACGCTGGTGTCCTTGAGCTCCTTTGAGAGTATCCACTTTGCAGGTTCTCTCCTCTTTCCTGCTATCATAGATCCGCCTCCATGGCCGAAGATATTGCCTTCAGGTCAGATTTTTCCACTTTTCTCATGGTCTCGATCCTGAAGGATAGATCCTCCTTCAGTCTCCTGAATTCACCTGTTGCAACTAAGGGGGTTCCAAAAAGAGCATTCCTTATGGCTTCGTGGATTTCGTCCTTTCTCTTTCCGTCTGCGTTCGTTATTGCCTCTCTGCCTATCTTCAGGAACGACAGGAGCGGATCTGATCCAGCACTGCACTGCATTGATCCGGTTCCGTCATCGATCGTAAAATATGCAAATACATCCTCGATTCTCCTGGCATCGGGATGATCCGGGCATGACCCATCCTGTATGGTTTTAGAACATTCCTCGCACCGGTAGATAATGCCGCTCTTCTCTCCAACAGAAACTACGAATCCCGTTATTGTTATACCGCCAACCGGGCTGTTAACGTCCTGAAGGAGATAGATTCTGTACTGAGGAATGCTGATTTCTTCTGACTGCTTGATTTCGGTCTTGTCATTTAAGGATAGGGAGATCCTGCCGTTGAATTCCGTGACTCTCGCCCCGATTGCCCTTATGGGCTTATTTTCAGGTATTTCCCTGCCAAAGGACGAAACCCGGACTCTCGCAGTCTCGTCTTCCAGAAATCCCTGGTAGACCTTCTGCTTCTTGCCATCCTTCTCATATTCTCTGGCCCTGATGGATCTGGCTATTCCCCTGACATCAACATACTGATCCTTGAGGGAAAGATCCCTTATCCTGTATTCCCTGTACACTCTCTTTACATCAATGCTGCCGGACGGGTCCAGGATGACTTCAGACCGGGAATCTAGATAAACCCTAATGGTGTCGTTGTACTTCTTGGTGTAGACATTCTTCATATCTACAACATCGCCAACCTTCAGGCTCGAAGGAAACGCCCAAGCCGTGTATGGTATCGTTCCCGTTTCGTCACCCAGATATCCGTAGAAATACGTGCTCTCCCCGCGCTCATTGTGTATGTTCCTGCTGGATATGCTGACAATCTTGGCTTTCATTGAAACGTCTTTCATTTCTTCCTTAAGATCAGAAATCTTTTGTCTTGGCAATTAAACACCTACCTGTACATGCCCTCGCTGGATCGATCGTCGGGCATAACCTCTCCGAGGAACCTGTCTGCCTCGTCTCCCTTTAACCCGATCTCCCTCATCAAGTAATCTCTTATCTCATCCCGGGTTTTTCCGTCCTGGACCATTCCCTGTACCATCATTATCATTCTCTCTGTTATCTGTCTATTGAATTGCTCTTCCAGTTTAAGTGCCTTTACCATCATGTATAAGGCACTGAGCAGTTTATTGAAACTCTCATTCAGCTCAGCCTTAGTAAGCGACTGGGTCTGGATATCAGATCTTGCAACAATTTCCTCATTTATCCCCTCGAGCATGAATTTAACAAGTTCTGTCTGGCTGTTGAGTATGAGCAGCGAGTGATATGTGGCCAGCCTGACATTCTGGTCTATGACTGCAGTTTCCATGCCCGTTTTCACCTTTACATGCATTGTTCCGGGATGAAAACCGATGAATAGTGTGAAAGGAACTTTCTCGTTTACCAGTTTCAGATGCCCTTCCTCTTCGGTTACTATCCACTTGAGATCGATAATGTTCGAGGATTCATTGTTTCCAGAGGAGAGCCATTCCAGAATCTCTTGTTTTTTCTCCATTTCCCTCTTCCTATATTCATTGTTCTTATATTACTTTCGAAACCGGCTGAGAAACGACCTTTGCCTGCATATAACCGCCCCATTCGCGAGCAGATTAAATAATTCCGCGGCATTCATGTTCAAATATCGGACGGCAAATGGCAAGAAACATTCTTTCAGGAACCACTATAATGGCTGGTAGGCTATTTTATGCCATGAACTGGTACAACGTCTCGCCGGCCCTTACGGACATAAGCTCCACATATCACGTGCCGTTTGATCTCACAGGGCTTATCCTTGCGGCATTCCTTGTCGGAGCCGGAATCTTCCAGGTGCCTGCAGGGATTATAGCATCCAGGATCGGAAGCAAGAATACATCTGCAATCGGCCTGATCCTGATGTCCATTGCTGTTATAGGGTCAGCCTTGTCACCTTCCTTTTCTATATTTGTTGCACTGAGGTTTGTCACCGGGATAGGGGCTGCGTTCTTTTTCTCCTCTGCTATCGGCGTGCTGAGCGAAATCTACTACGACAGCCTTCCCCAGATGGTTGGTCTTTACAACGGGTTCTTCAGTATCGGCGCTGGTGTTGGCATCTTTGCATCCATTCCGCTGATAGAATCCATTGGATGGCAGGGTAGCTTTCTCGTCAGCGGCATTATAACTCTAGCTTCTGCACTTATCTTCATCGCCGTGGTACCTAAGGGACAGAGGGGTGAGAAGTTCAATGCAGGTAGCATAAAGACAAGAATCCTTGACAGAAGAATATGGTACCTGTCGCTTGGATTCGCTGGGTTTTGGGCTTTGAATTTCACTCTTGCTGAGTATTTCAAGACATTTGCTGAGACATATGGCTTCTCCGGACTGGTAGCTGGATTGATGGGATCAGCCATAATGTTCCTGGGAATAGTTGGTGGCCTATTGACTGCCTTCTTCAGGAGAGAGCGGCCCATACGGACATCTGTGGTTCTCACAATGATTTTATCTCTTTCACTCCTGCTTCTCCCCATAGACAGCGGATACACGTTATGGACTGTGGTTGCACTGAACGGTGTCTTCGCCGTCGTAATATTTTCCCTTCAATACACCGCTGTAATCAGACTGGATAGTGACAGGAGATACATTCCTCTCAACGTCGGCTTGATGAATTCCATACAGCTGGGAATAGGGTCACTCGTTCCCCTTGTCTTTGCATTTCTCATTCCCTATGGTTTTTCAGTGTCCTGGTTGTTCCTTGCCATTTTTTCACTTGCTACCCTGCCACTGGTCTACATGTTCCGGACGAGAGAATAGGGTCATTTCACCCAGTGCGATTCCAACTTCCTCTTGAGCTCTTCAATGTTCTCCTGGGTTGGTTTTGGCTTTGGCTTGACCGGCGGCTTCTTGGACCTGAACACGTAGCTTTGATTGGTAATAGTCACAAACCCGCACTTCAGGCACACTATGCCAAATGGGGTGAATCTCTGCCTGGTTACGGCATTTTGCATAACTTTGACGTACCGTTCTGGGGAGACCGGTTTAAATCCTGATTTCTTTCCAGGAGCCATCATCCTCAGGTCTGTGACGCTTTCCCTGACATACAGGGATTTCACAGATCGGCTCCTGCAAAGTGAACATACCTTGATTTTTTTCAATTTTTCACTTTGTATACTATAATATTTTAGTATACAAAATATTTTTGGCGCTTGTGTGTATGTTTTTTAGTTAATCAAATAATTATTTTAATAAATACCCAATCCCGTAGGAGGATAGCACCTTACAGATGATCAGCAACAGAAGGATAATAGCACTAAGATCATTCATTATTTCCATCGGAGCAACCGCGGCAGCTTCATTCGTCGGAGTCTATGGTGTGATGATTGGAGCCTCGGCAGCCGAGATGGGCTGGCTGCAGTCAAGCTCCAATGCGCTTACGAACGGGGGACAACTGCTGTGGGGGAAATTGAGCGATAGATATGGAAAAAGGCTGCCTTTCCTGATCATTGGAAGCATAATACTGGCAGTCCTCTGGGCACTGATGGCGATGGTTACTTCCCCTGTCCAGCTTATCGTCGTTTATGCCGTACTCTCCCTTATGTCCGCAATGATCACGGTAAACTGGTTTTCCCTTATCGCAGAGATAGAGGATTCAGCCACCCGGGGACATTTCCTGTCTGTGATCAACAACTTCTCTTCGACGGGAGCAATTATCTCGCTTGTTATACTTTCATTTCTCCTGCATTCTGTTGCAAGAGACATAATACTGGTCCCATTCGGCCTTGCGGCTGGATCCTACGTGGCCTCTGCAATCATGCTTTCCAGAATCAACGAACGCAAGAGGGAAAGGGTAAGGATCGTAAGCAGGACTACGTTCAGGCAAATCAGGGAGCACAAGACATTCTTCAGCTACTTCCTTGCCATGAATGTCCAGGGATTCTTCTGGTCAATGGCGTGGCCTGTTTTCCCGATTACCATAGTGCTCGTAATGCACTTTGACCTCTCCACGGTGGCTATCCTGACCGCAGTATCACTGTCAGCTACCGTAATGATGCAGGTAATCGTTGGTAAATTTGTTGACAACATTAAGAGGCCCCCCCTGATTTTTACAAACCGTGTGCTATTGAGCATGATCCCGCTGTTCTATGCTGTATTTTCCACATTTTACGAATTTGTGGTGCTGGAGCTTTACAGTGGTGTTGTCGGTGCGATACAGAACGTAGTCATGAATTCCTATGTTCTGGACATTGTACCCGATGCACAAAGAGGTGAGTACATTTCGATCCTAAACGGGTTCAACGGCATAATGTACTTTATTGGTGCACTTGCAGGTGGTTATCTGCTGCAGTTTTTTATGGGAAGATACGGGCTGAGAGAAGCGCTTACATACACCTACTCGTTCATAATAGCCGGAAGATTTGCGTCCTCCTTCCTGTTCCTGAGACTTAAAGAGTCGGAATCCAGGAGGGGAAATCGCGGTTTCGTATATTCGCTCCTTCTGAGGTTCAGGACGCCGGGGGCACCATCCGGTGGTGTTTTGAAACCCAGATAACTTCTTCATTTAATGGGAATTCACTTCCCGAAATATTCTGAGATTATGCGAGCTGCTTCTAATGGATTTTCCCTGTGTATTGCATGCCCGGAATTCATCAGGATAACGCGGGAGTTCCTGAATGTTTCACGAAGATCAGCGGACATTCTTTCACCGAATATCGTGTCATGTTCAGCAACAAGCAGCAAGCATTCCGAATCTGAATGCCTTCCCCTTACAGTGAAATTCATAAGAGATGGGATCAGGGGGTAGAGTCGTTCTGGTTGCATGGGATGATCCCGATCATAAGCATCGACCTCCTCCCTGTGATCAGCGAGATAACTTTCCGACAGAACATCGGCTGAAACCCTGTTCTCTGAAGCGGCCCAGGACGCGACCTTGTTCACGACAATGGAATCAATCTCAGAGGCAGGAGAAATCAACGCATTCTTAGTCATATTCTCACCATGGTCCAGCATCATCTCTTCCAGGATTATTGAACCCAGGCTCACTCCGACAGAATAGAACTTCCTGAATCCCAGGTTTTCCATAAGCGAGATGAGATCTGAACCAAGTTCTTCGAGCGTTATGCCAAAATCATCGCTCTTTCCATGGCATGGCGCGTCCACTAGAACCTTTGTGAAATTTCCCTTAATGTTCTGTGACACCGGCACCATGGTTTCCAGATCCCCGCCGAGGCCATGAATGATCAGTAATCCCATTCCACTACCCTGTAACTGGTACCATATCCTGTTCCCACTGCTCGTTTTGTGAAACATGGTCTCCGTTATACCTCCGGGAGGAACATTTCATCAAGTTTCAGTTTTCCCGTTTCCCTCAGGAACACTGTCATGATGATTGCTGAGAACATTATCAGGCCGAAGATCGTGAATATATAGAAACTTGAGGGATTGATTGAATTCCCTATGATTAATACACCTGCAACAGCCCCCAGTTTCCCTATTGTTGCTGCCAGTCCATAAGCACTTGACCTGAACTCCGTTGAAGAGAGCTCTGCCGGAAATATACCCACTGTCGCGCTTGGCCATCCGTTCGAGAATTCTGCGAAAGCAAGTATCACAATGAGGAATGTGTAGAATGTATATGGTATCAGGATTAAACTGATTCCCATCCCGAGGAATCCCAGCATCTGTATGGACTTCCGGCCTATTCTGTCCACCAGCATTATCACAATGACACCACTTATGAGCCCTATGACAAGAAAAGCAGAGGTCACAATGGCGTTCTCATAGTAATTTCCGATTAGGTTACTGCTCTGCAGAAGCGATGGCACAAGGAGTCCTATGCCAAATGCCCCCATGTCATATATGAACCATATCACCGATGTTAATATGGTAAATTTCGCGCTTTGTCCCCTGAACATCTCCCTGACAGCTCCCCTTTTCCTTATTCTTTGGACTTTTTCCCACTTTTCTGACTCTGGCATGGAAAGCCGCAGGATAAGTACAATGGCTGCAGGTATAAGGCCAATGCCGACCATATATCGCCAGCTGCTGTCCGGAAAGTCGAAGTAGAAAAACAGAGCGGCAACCAGACTGCTGCTGAGCGCTCCGATCACGAACGCGACCGAAGAGAAAGAGAGAAATTTCCCCCTGAGTTTTTCTGGAGCCATTTCAGCAATATACGAGTTTGAGACCGGATAATCTGCCCCAACGGCAATACCCATCATCACCCTGAAAACTACTATCAGAATGAAATTGAAGGTGGCAACCGAAGCAATGCCAAAGATGAGAAAGAAAAGGAGATTGTACATGTATATTCTTCTTCTGCCGAATCTGTCAGCAAGGTATCCCACTGAAACAGCACCAATTATTGTTCCCAAAATCAGGGAGTCTATCATTAGGGAGGCCCCAAAGTCTGAAAGATGAAGGTCAGGTTTCATGATCAGGATTGCCAGTGCAACCACAGTGAGCTGATAACCGTCAAGGAACATACCTGCAGACGACATCAGAAGCAGCTTAATTGGAGAGACTGATTTTTGTTCCATCCATGATGGAATTCACCAAAGAAGATAAAAGAATGCTGTATAGTATTATTTAGATTATATATTCACGGAACTGCATTGAATGTTTGAAGACACATCCGACCTTGCGGAATAAAAGCTGACGGATGGCATATTGAATTAGCCCTGGGCATTGAAATAACCACAAACAATTCCGTTGCCGTAACTTTCAGCGTGTCTAAGAGGAGATCTCCGCAGGAAACCGACCGGAGGAAAACCCGTTTACACGGCGTGGTTGGTATGCTTAACTCAATCACCGCTGTTGAGCTTCCATGCACGAGAGATTAATGGGTGGATATGGTATACCCCTTCATGAAAATTGCAATCCCAGTGACTGACAATATGGTAAGCGGACCCGGAGAAGGGTTGGAAGTAAGGATTTATGAAGCTGGAAAAGAAGTGAAACTGTTGGATGTATATGAAAACCCTGCACTGAAAGCAACCTCCGCCAGAGGAATATGGATGCTAAGGTCTGCGATTGATCATGGTGCAGGATCAATAATTCTATCTGGTGCTGGTGCTCCCGCTTTCACGTTCACAAAGGGGAAGCTCAAAATCTATCTTGGTGCTGGGCTTTCTGTCGATGAGGCTCTCTCCTCATTCAGGGACGGGAAGTTAAGTGAACTCACGACCCCGACTCATGAACACGGACATCACGATCGCGATGAGCATTGAGAGACCAGTTTTACTAAAACGATTGCACAAAATTTGAAAGACGCAAAACCGGCGTGAGGATGTGACTGCCATCTACATGCTAAGGCATAGGCAGACTGATAACAACATAAGGAGCTTGCGACATGGTTGAAAGTCTGGTGATCTGAACCAGACAGGCTTGAAACAAGCGAAAGAGCATCGTTACCGCTTTTGGGTGTCGATATTGATATCACGCCTAGCAGTTATTCTGGCAGGGCCATGGAACCCTGTGCGATGGTTGGAAAAATTCCATCACCGCTTGCCGGCAAATACGCAATATTTGGAAACAGGTGCCACGGGTAGGCTGAAGGCCTGACTGACCTCCACCGAAATTGGCAGAAAGCAAGTCATAACGGTTGCAAATGTACTGGATTCTGATATGGATAAGTTCCCACTGACCGATTATTTGCAATCGCTTCATAGTAGAGTTACGAGTAACAGAGGAGTTGATTCTATTTTGAGCTTCTCCTCTGCCACTTCTGAAAGATGGATCGCGTGCATAATATATTGATTGCCCGGAAAGATTTAGCTAAGAAATATTTTGTTGCAAAGAACCAATTTTTATATGTTTAAGCGATTCCGGTTAAGGCAAACCCGCCAAGAAAAAGCTATAAGCTGCAGAGAGGCGGAAGTATTATGCTGAAGAGGAGATGCGAAAGACGGAGTATAAATGGGTTGTCCTGAGCAATACTACTTTGGGTGTCCTTATGTCCTCAATAGACACAAACATCGTGCTCATAGCTCTGCCGACCATCGGGTCGCAGATGAGTGGAATGACAACCATAGATCTCCTCTGGATTCTCATGGGGTACCAGCTAGTTGTCGCCAGTGTTCTTGTCAATTTTGGAAGGCTGTCCGACATGTTCGGGCGCGTGCGACTCTACAACCTTGGATTCGCTCTATTCACACTTGGATCCGGGTTGTGCAGCATATCACAGACGCCCTTTGAACTCATAGGATTCCGACTTGTGCAGGCTACTGGTTCCGGATTTCTTTTTTCCAACAGCGCAGCAATAATCACTGACGCTTTCCCCATGGAGGAGAGGGGGATGGCTCTGGGGATAAATCAGGTCTCCATCGTAGTCGGGTCCGTGACCGGGCTGATTGCTGGTGGCCTTCTGACGACAACACTGGGTTGGCGATCGATTTTCTGGGTTAACCTTCCAATAGGAATATTTGCCACTCTGTGGGCCCATCTCAAGCTTAAGGAACTGTCTTCACCTTCGCGTACACATAACCTTGACATAGCTGGAAATGTAACCTTTGCAGTAGGGCTCGTTCTGTTGCTGCTTGCAATAACTCTCTTTGCCATATCGGGACTGTCAGTTCTCTACACGTCTCTTCTCTTAGGAGGGGCAGCCTCGCTCTTTGTTCTGTTCATCTATATCGAGAAGATACATGAAGATCCTATGTTCGACTTTTCCCTTTTCAGGAGTCATGAATTCACTGCCGGAAATGAGACCATATTCCTTAACGCTCTTTCCCGGGGGTCTTTCATTCTGGTCATGGTGTTTTACCTGCAGGGACCCGTCATGGGTCTTAACCCGCTTCAGGCAGGACTTTTGCTCGTTCCTATGTCAATATCTCTATCTATAATGGGCCCTATCAGCGGAGTTCTTTCCGACAGGTTTGGACCAAGATTTTTTGTAGTCTCAGGATTGATTCTGTCTTCCATCGGATTCCTTCTTATGACTAGAATTGCGTATGGAGTTTCAGAATTGCAGCTTATTTTACCGCTTGCGCTCATTGGATCTGGGATGGGCATATTCGCTTCCCCCAACCGGTCATCCATAATGAGTTCCGTTCCCGGATACAGGCGGGGGCTGGCTTCTGGGATTAGCACTACGCTTACTAATGTCGGAAATACGATGAGCATCGGCCTTGCTTTTCTTTTCATGAGCACCACCACAAGCAGGAGCAACCTCGACTCGATATTCTCAGGCCTCTCTTCCACGGGAGAGAAATTCTCTGCCAGCAGTTTCATTTCCTCAGTCCACTTCGTCTTTTATATATCGGCCGCGATGCTCCTGTTTTCTATTTTCCTGTATCTTTATGGTATGAAGAGAACTCCCGAAAAGACCTAGTTCAACCTTCTTTTCTGCAGTCAGATAATCACGTATTTCACTCTTCCATGTCATAGAAGAAGACAAAGAGTGATGCGGTAATCTGATCGTGCAGCATACATAAGAAAATAAATTAGCATAGAATCAAATATACAGTCTCGGATGAAACTTACTGGAAGTATTGCGTGCAGGACACTACAGGAAATGAGCAGAGTTATGGATCACGAGGCTTTGCTCTCAAGACCAGGCATAGGTGAGCTGGATACAAATTTTATCTGGGGATCCACTTTCAGTGCACCCATTGGCATAAGCTTCATTGGAGATAACGTGTTCTTCAACCTTATATTACCAAAGGGATCTGAAAATATTGCAGACAAGAAAATGTTCCTAAACCGGGTCGAAGCTAAACTCTATGATGAGGTGTGGCAGGTACGAAGAAGCCTTGATCAGATTAAGGGACCATATGGCCCTCCCCTTAAAGCGGCCATCTCTGGATCAAGAAGTCTGATCATCAATGACTCGTATGTTGACAGGGGTAGAGTCTACGTGCACTTCGTCTTCAACGGATACGAATTGCCTTACATTTCACAACAACTCTTACTCTCAATCAATGAGGAAAGCGACGTTCGTTTGGAATATCTAAGAGAGATGAATGAAGGGCATACTGTGTTCTCAGTTACCGACGAAAAGATCGAATACACTGCCATAAGCATAGAAATCTCACACAGAGAAGAAAAAAGCACCGGCAAGGAGAGAATTGATGAAATATTTTTTGTTATGGGGAATTTTCTCGACAATGGGGTAAAAACTTTTGGAAAGAAGGTGAATGAGGACATTCCGGAAATCCTGCAGCCTGAAAGAGTGTCGGATTTGGAAAAAAATATGGTGTCGTTCTATACCAACAACCAGCTGATAGTAACCCTTGTGGAACTGCTGTCATCGGAATATGTACTCCTTCACGGCTTTTGCGGGTCGGCTTCACGCACAGCAATAAAGCTTACAATGAATGTTCCTGTACAACAAATTCAGTCATTGCTGAGGACGCTGAACAAGGTGATGAAGGGGTCTGATTTGTGGAGACTGCAGCTTAGCGAGGTTGTTCCTTCCAGCCAACTTAGAAATTGTGAAAGTGAGAGATGATTTGATGGCCGGAATAATGTGCAATGGATCTGTTGTCTGATTCTGCAGCCTATAATCTTGCTCAGACGATGTAAGATTCAGCAATTTTTAATGAAAAATGAGAATGAGATAGTGTAAAGAATCTGCTGTAAAATTGAAAAGGTCCTGCACAATTCGGATTTGAGAAGGCGAAAATATGCAGGACCAGTTAGATGTAGTGAAAGAGATAATAAGTATTTTCCTGAAGGACAGCAAGGATGGAAAGAAGAGACTGGTTGAATGGTTTCTAACCAGTGTAATGAAAGAGGAAGCCAGAATTCAGATATCTACAGATCCATACGAAAGGACGGATGAACAAAAGATGGACTCTATTGTGGCACTGAAGCGGAACATGAGCGTTATTGATTGTAGCATTCCACTGTACAGGAGTTTCATGTACCATGGCATGGGGATAAATTCTTCCTTTATCGGAACATAACATGAATATTTATTCAGATATGCCTAATTTAAGGATAAAATTCGTATTCATAGATTATCATCACTTCTGCTTCTGAATCAGAATCCCTCACCCTTGTTATTGCACCCTTTGCATTTGAAAGGTTGTCCGAATAACATACAAATATACCGTTTTCCTTATCTGAAACGACAAAGAGGCTGTAATCATCCAGCAGTGGTTTCAGAATGCTGAATTTTCTGGAAAATATAGAGAATATGACTATGTCTCCTCTGGAGAGATCCACCAGAGGAACTACTGACGCAAGACCCTTTGACTTCATTAGATCCAGCCTCCGCTTCACAATCGTGTAGGATAAACCAAGTTTCTGCGCTATGTCCGAAATTTTTATTCTTGGATCCTTTTTCATTATTTCCAGAATACGTTTATCAAGATCCCCAGCTTGTATTCCCAGATTTCTTGGTTGAGGTATATATTTCATTATTGGTTCCCCCAGCACATTGACTGCATTCTTGATCTTTGATTCCACCTCTTCCAGCCCCTGGCCGTCAAACTCGTAAATATTTATCTTCTCGAGGCAGTGAAATTTGGATACAACATCCCCGTTATATTTTCCGTCACCTATGAATGCTGCAAATCCATTCATCTTTCCATAAAAATTTGGATGAATCCTGAGAACGAATCTCTTGAGTATGCCGTTTTCAATGAGTTTTGTCATTCTGTAATTGAGTGCTTGTGCGGATATTCCAATGCTGGATGCAATCTTTCTCTGGGGCGTTCTTCCATCTTTCAATAAAAAATATATAATTTTTTTATCCGATGCTTCCATCCGCTTCTGCCATACTGCCCTTAAACATTAACCTTACTAATCTATTCCCTTCTCAGATAATTTTTTTATTCTGGGCCTGAGGATAGCAATCATTGCTGGGAAGTAGAATGTCCTCACCACAAATGTATCGATTATCAAAGAGACAACAAATGCAATCCCGAGCTGTTGCAGAAAACCTACAGGTATTAGCGCCAGTGAACCAAGTGATACTGCCAGTATGATGCCAAGGGATGTCACGACCTTTCCTGATCCAACCATGCCCATCGCGATTGCCTTGTCGTGGTTGTATTTTTCCTGGCTTTCCCTTATCCTGGAAATTATGAAGACTGAATAATCATTTCCAAGTGACATGAGGATAACGAACAGTATTATGGGTATGAGATAGATAAGAGATTCATGCAGGAAATATCGGGATATGAAATAAAGGATGGAAGTTGTCCAAGATATGCTGAAGAATACTCCGCTCAGGGATATTATAGGATACTTTACTGACCTGAATGATATGAAAAGGATCACGGCAATGACTGCCACTATGAGGACTGCCAATTCAGAATAAGTGTAGTTGCTTTGGTTCCTTTCATCTATTACACCTGATGTGAGCCCTCCCACTATGAGTGAGCTGTTGTCTCTTAGAGCTGACACATAGTTGATTGCAGTTGAAGAGTACGGATCGTATGAGGTGTAAACTAAGAAATATGCATATTTTCCATTATCTATTATATATGATGAATAATTTGCATATTCTGAAAATGATGTTCCGTTGCTGAATGGCCCAACTACCTTTTCTGTTCCTTTCATAGAAAGAAGAGATTTAGAAAGATTCTTCAGAATCGAGGAATCTGAAACTGAATTGACGGAACTGTTATGAAGAGGAATAACCACATAAACTGGATATAAAATGTTTGCCCCGAATTTTGAATTGATCTCGTTCAGTGCTGATACACTTGACACTGTTGAAGGTAGTCCCGTTTCGAAGTTATATGTGGTGGGAAGTGCGAAGAAGAAATACACTGCAGGGGCAGCTAGGAGGATTATTACGGCTACTACAACAAACTTGTGTTTTGTAGAAATGCTTGCTGCTTTGTAGAACATAGAATCCTTTTGGTAGCCCTCTTTCAGAGGTTTCATTCCCCTCTTCATGAACAGATTCTTTCCGAATAGTGACAGCACCGAGGGGAGAAGAGTGGATACAAGCAGAAGGGTAAGCATTATTGCTGTAAAGAGCACTGTTCCCCATGTCCTATATCCCGGAACAAATGAGAACACGGCAAGACTTGCTGCAACGGTTATTCCGCTTATGATGACAGACCTTCTAGAACGTGTCGATGCAGTCTCAAGAGCTTCTTCATGCGTTTTCCCTTCTCTTCTCTCCTGTCTGTACCTTGCCGCAATGAAAACAAAATAATCAGTTGCTACACCCAGAAGTACCGCTGTAAGAGTGTAATTGACCACATAGTTAACATGGGCAACCAGCACCCCTGTTATGAATATTGAAACGTATCCAAGAACGGTTGCAACTGATACAAAAATCAGGTTTATAATTGCCGATTTGTAAGATACAAGTGTTATGAATACTGCTATGGCTAGTGCCACAAAAATAAACCCAAAAAACGCACCTGAACTGGATGAAAGCTGCTGGCTCTGGTATGATATTGCGCCATTTCCTGTAACATTGACATCATTCCCAAAATAGGTTTGTGATATGGAGCTGATCCTAGGGGTAGCAGCTTCAGAAGGGTAAAAGTCGCCTGGACCAATATATCCGCTTTTTACATTGAATTGTACTGATATGAGGAACGTAGAGTTGTCTGGACTCACATACTGTGATGTTATGAATGAAGGGGCTCCAAGAAGCCCATAAGTATCCACATAATTGATGCCTGTGTTTCCCTTTTGTATTATTGCATTCACAAGTTGAGGTGATATGTTGTACCCGGTGTATGATGAAATGAACAAAGCTGAACTGTTCAGAATTCCCCGGGGATATTGGGATACGTTCATGTATTTCAGGACTGCACTGTAGAATAATGGATTATTATTGATGAGATTGCCGTCAGTACTGTCAACAATGGATTCCTGTACCCTGGACTGTATAGAACTGTTTTCTCCTGTGTTATTGAACGCCAACAAGAAACCTTTCTCGTAGGCTGATCCATTGTAACCTGATTTTTGGGCGATCTGCCAAACTGTCAGGCTGCTGGAGAAATTTGCCATAAAGGCAGATGGGAAAGAATAGACCTGGAAGCCTGATGAGTTGAAATTATTATAGAGATATATCGTTGCTGACTTAAAACTGCTAACTTCATTATTTATAAACGTTGCATACTGGCTGAATGGAGATGATGTTTTTGACAGATTCTTTATACCAGAATTCTGAAGTTTTTCCTGAAGGGCTATTGTTGTGGCCCCTACACCGCTCATGTAAGGATTCTTGTTTACTACAAGAGTGAGGGACTGGTTTTGGGGGAACTGACTGGACAGTATGCCCTGAGCTATCCGTGATTCACTGCCTGAAGATGTGGATACTGAATTGGAGTAACTCAGATAGTGAGAATAGGACATAACTGCTGGTACAGCTACAAGTGCAGCCAGTATCCAGATTATTATTACAGCTTTGCTGTGCTTTATAAGCCATCTTGGTATGTTCACTATACCATGTATTGTTATGGGATTATATCTTTTAATAAAAAATTTTTTTACATCATCACAGCTTATCGTGTGATTGGCAATCATTCTTTAATTTAAAGCATTAAATTTCGCCCTTATACATCAAACTTGAATGGCTGAAAGGATAAGGGCGCATGTGTTTGTCTGTGTTTTATCGCTTCTGCTTTCAAGGATCATCGAGAAGAAGATCAAGATCACAACATCAAAAGCATCCAGACGGCTTTCATATCTGAAGGTTGAAATGTTTCTCGCTTCTCTGGACAAAATGGAAAATTAATTAAGATACACATGGTTCATTTGCCTTTTAAATGACATAAAGAAAAGTGTACAGACGGAAGAGAAGCTGAAGATAGTCATGGGGGGACTCAGCGGAACAATATCAATTGCGGATCTATGCAGAAAGTATGAACCTATCTTTTCCTCTAATTAACACTACATTCGGTTTCAAATAGTCTATTTTTAGGTCTCCCCAAATGAAAACACACTACCCTTGAACTCACAAAGGATCAGAAGATGATGCTGGAAAAACTTTCAATTGAACTGTAGTGATAAAATAGGGCAAAGATAGGTTATAAATCTGATACAACATCTGATAATTTATCATTACCTTCCATGGCTTACTGGCATACCTTAGAGGATGTATTGACACAGTATGTAAGGCATAATGATAACAAATTCGATTACGATAATGAAGGGATAGCACACAGGAAACATATCAATGCTGATAGGATAAGATACATCGGCAAGGAATCAAACAATCTTGAAGATAACCTCGCTGGTCTTGAAGACTCTAATTATCTTGAATATGAAAATCCTGAAGATTTCAAACAACGGATTCTTTCATTAAAGCCAAAGGATGTCAGGGAAATGGGAATATCGGAAAGAGGTCTTAGAAATTTTAAACAAAAAATTAAGAATGGCAAGGGATTAAAAAACAAATCAAAGATAGTAAGGATACTTTTTGAATACTATAAGTCTAAATCAACTGAACAATAATTAATATTCTATAGATTAAATAAATAAAGCGGCACGTTTTAACGTCTTATCTATATCCCCATATATAGTATGGGGGGGATATAGACAACAGAAAAAAGTTCTCCTTTTTATTCACTTAATAATATTTAAAAGTCTAAATATAGACAGCTGTAAATATCTTCAGAATATTATAAAATGTTCTTTTAATTAATTACT